>Ga0228606_1000733_pt1 | contig 10291 bp, 8 predicted proteins | sample 7DmetaG_FD_190066 | JGI IMG/M metagenome (GOLD analysis project Ga0228606, IMG submission 190066) | Seawater microbial communities from Monterey Bay, California, United States - 7D | ecosystem: Environmental > Aquatic > Marine > Coastal | place: USA: California | collected 2016-10-26 | reverse complement strand
GTAGCTACTATTTTATTTGTGAAAACATCGCCTTCTTTGATGACTTCACGAACATAAATATCCTGGATAGGATGATTATTTGTATCAAAGCTAAAATCACCACGTGTAGATGCAAAATCAGCTTTTTTCAGTGCCTTTCGAAATGCATCTTGATCATTTATTCCAGCTGAGTCTAATGCCGATGCAAGAAGATTTGCTGTATCGTAACCTTGAGAGGCATATAATGATGGCAATCTTCCATACTCTGCTTGGAAGTCCGCAACAAATTTTACGTTTGCATCATTTGTTAAATCCTTTGACCACTGTGATGTATTTTTAACACCCATTGCTGCTGCGCCAACAGCTTGAAGGATACCTTGATCGAATGAAAATGCAGGGCCAACAACAGGAAGATCAATACCTGATTGTGCAAATTGCTTCATGAATCCAATACCCATTCCACCTGGCAGGAAGAAAAATACAGAATCTGCTCCTGATGCACGGATTTGGGCTATTTCTGCAGCATAATCTTTTTGCCCTAGTTTTGTATAAATTTCTCCGGCCAATTCTCCCTCATAAAAGCGCTTATAGCCTGTTAGAGCATCTTTACCTGCAGGATAGTTTGGAGCCATAATGAATGAATTTTTATAACCTTCAGAGTTTGCATATCCACCAGCTGCTTCATGCAAATTATCATTCTGCCAAGCTACGTTAAAATAATTCTCATGACATCCAGCCCCAGCTAAAGCTGAAGGGCCTGCATTTGGGGAAAGATAAATTTTTCCTTGATTTACTGCCGCTGGTACAACTGCCATAGCCAAATTAGACCATATAATTCCAGTTAAGATATCAACCTTTTCAGATTGAATCATTTTATCCGCCAATTGCACTGCTATATCTGGCTTACGTTGATCATCTTCTATGACCACTTCAATATTATCATTGCCTTTAAGCGCCAATAAGAAACCATCTCTTACATCAATTCCCAATCCAGATCCCCCACCAGATAATGTAGTGATCATCCCAACCTTCGCTTTGTGATCATCTGCAAAAGCCGGCAATGCAATTACTGTACTCAAGGCAAGCATACTTATCAGTTTTTTCACTTTTCGTTCCTCCCAAAATATATTTAATACGGACTTTAATTTCCGCCTGATTTATTAACGCTTTAATTATTCGCACTAGTCAAGGAGTAAAGGTTGAATAGCCTTGGCCAATTTTTGTCCAAAACGTTGATGATTTTTCTGATCCCAGTGAATAGGATCATGTTCAGATGAACTACCAAATTCATTTCCATCAATCATATTTATACCTGCTAAATTACAAGCCTTTTGCAAATTGTATGCAAGTAAAAGCGATTTTTCATATGCACCAGTCCATTCGTCGGCTCTATCCCAGGATGGATCATTAGCTTTTTTACCAATTACCAATGGACAGATTATACTAACATCAGGTGCATCATCAGAAAACCACCCTCCTCGACCAGCAGGAGTAGATCTAGTAATTTTTGCAAGCCCTATTATTGCATTCACTATATCATTTATATTTCTATTAAACCGTGCTTTTAGGTCATTTGTTCCGAGCATGATCAAGACATGATCTATCGGTTGGTGTGATAATAAAATTGCTTCAAGTGTTAACTCACCATTAAATGAAGATCCTAATACAGGGTCAGAAAGATTTGTTGTTCGCGCTGGAAGACACTCTTCAATTAAATCAACAGAAAATATGTTAGATAAGTAATTTGCCATTTCAATTGGCCAGCGATATTGAAACCGTTCACCATTTCCATCATCCAAATACCCCCAACTATTGGAGTCACCGTAGATTAAAATGCGTTTATTTTCAGTCATCATTCTCTCAATTTTAATAAGTTTAATATAAGTTAGACTTAAATTTTTTTATATAAATTTATCCTATGGCTTTAAGCTAAACAACATAGTTTAAGGAATTTATTGCAGCATATTTATTCATCTTAAGCGAAAAAAAACGAACATTCCTTATTGATATTTGATTTGAATTAGTATTCCATGATCTTTCTATAATATAGATTGGGTTAGATTATTTATTAAAATTCTATGGCCTAAAACATCTATATTTTTAAAGAACACAAAACAAAAAGGGAAAAAAATGATTAAATTTTTTAAAACAGCTGCCATGAGTGCTGTAATGGCACTTGGTCTTGCAGGTAATGCATCTGCCCAAGATATAAACTTCTTTACAATAGGAACTGGCGGGACTGCCTATACCTATTACCCTGTTGGTGGTGTGATCGCAAATGCAATTTCTAAACCACCAGGCTCACGTGAGTGTGGTAAAGGTGGATCTTGCGGTGTTGATGGATTAATAGCTTCTGCTGTTTCTTCTCGTGGTTCTGTAGATAACGTTAACGCAATAATTTCAGGCTTACGGAATTCTGGCTTTGCACAATCTGACGTTGCTTATTGGGCTTACACAGGAACAGGTACAATGGAAGGAAGCAAACCTGCTACCGATCTAAGAACAATTGCAGCACTATTTGAAGAACATATCCACCTCGTTGCTTTAGCAGATAGTGGCATAAATTCTGTTGCAGACCTAGCTGGTAAGCGGGTTTCATTAGATGAGCCAGGTTCTGGTACATATGTTGATGCTAATTTAATTCTCGAAGCAAATGGTTTGTCTTCAGATGACGTCACAGCAGAAGCTCTTAAAGGTGGTGCAGCAGCTGAAGCATTGCGCAATGGTAAAATTGATGCATTTTTTGTAGTTGCCGGATACCCAACTGGTTCTCTAGTTGAATTAGCGTCTGCAGCTGACATTAAACTTGTACCTATCGATGGTGCGGGCGCAAGTGCCTTGACTGACAAGTATGGCTTCTTTGCTTCTTCTGATATTCCAGCTGGAACATATGAAGGCGTAGCAGCAACTATGACAGTGTCAGTTGGCGCTCAATGGTTTACTTCAGCATCAGAAGATGAAGAGTTAATCTACAATATTACAAAAGCATTATGGAACAAAGAGTCACGTAAACTATTAGATGTGGGCCACGCCAAAGGCAAAACTATTACTCCAGATACAGCTTTAGCTGGTGTAGGAGTTCCTTTACACGCTGGCGCAGAACGCTTTTACCGTGAAGTTGGGTTAATCAAATAAATAATAAAAAATTAATTAGGCCTTAGGCGCATTAGCGCCTGAGGCCATATTTTTCTTTAATGGAATAAATTATGCCCACAGACAAAACCCCTGAGCTTACACCAGAACAGCTCATTGAAATTGAACGTAAATTCGATCCAGAAACAGCATTTCGTCAAACTGGAAAAACTCTCGGATTTTTAATCAGTTTGATATTGGTTTTAATGTCTGTTTATCACTTTTATGCATCAGGCTTTGGCTTAGTTCGCGAATTAGTACATCGAGGTATCCATTTATCATTCGTACTAGGGTTAGTATTCTTATTATTTGGAGCACGCAGAACTAATAATAAATTATATACCAAAGCTTGGTATCGATTTGATGGAGTTCCTTTAATTGATATTATTTTTTCTTTTTTAGCTATTACAGCTGCGATGTACTTACCACTATTACCCGCTTCAGCCTTGGCTCAACGTGTTGGAAACCCATCGCAGTTTGATGTTTTCATGGGATCAGCTTTACTCATTTTGACACTCGAAGCAGCAAGACGCAGTGTTGGTCCAACACTTCCAATCATTGGTTTAATTTTTATTGGATTTGCATATTTTGGGCCATTAATGCCTGGTGCATTGAAGCATGGTGGATCGTCCTGGCTAGGTATTGTTAATCATTTATACATGACGAACCAAGGCATTTATGGAATTGCCATCGGAGTAATGGCTCAATATGTTTTTCTTTTCATTTTATTTGGTGTTTTAGCTACTCGGATTGGCCTAGGCCAACTATTTATCGATATGGCGATGGTTATTGCTGGTCGTTATTCTGGTGGGCCAGCTAAAGTTGCAATTTTTTCAAGTGCTTTCATGGGAACAATTTCAGGCTCCTCAATTGCAAATACTGTTACCACAGGCGCACTTACTATACCTGCTATGAAACGTGTGGGTTACCCTGCACATTTTTCAGGTGCTGTTGAAGCGACATCTTCCACTGGAGGTCAGATTACACCTCCAATTTTGGGTGCTGCAGCTTTTATAATGGTTGAATATTTAGAGATCCCCTTGCGTGACGTACTTGCTGCAGCACTTTTTCCTGCTTTATTACACTATTTTGGTATCTTTATTATGGTACATTTAGAAGCCAAAAAATTAGGGCTACGTGGTCTGCGATCCGAAGAATTACCAAAGCTTGGAATAGTCTTAAAAGATCATTGGCTTAGTCTTATTCCTCTGCTCATCTTAATTTACATGATCCTATCAGGAAAAACGCCTGATTTTGCAGCAGTTTATGGCATCATCGCATGTGTTGTAGTCGGATTCCTTAATCCCAATCACAGGCTTTCTCTGAAGGACCTATGGGAGAGTCTGGCAGTTGGTGCAAAAAATACATTAGCAGTTGGTGCAGCTGCAGCAACAGTAGGAATAGTCGTAGGTGTAGTAACCTTGACTGGCGTAGGCTTTAGATTGGGCTATGTCGTTGTTCAAACAGCAACAGATATTGGTACATTTTTTAGCTCCCTTCCATTATTAGGTTATTTTACTGTGGCCCAATGGGCGTTGTTTACATCTTTAATATTAATAGCAATTTCTTGTATTATTATGGGTGCCGGAATTCCTACAACGGCAACATATATAATTTTAGTTGCAGTTGCTGCGCCAGCATTAGCGGTTCTAAATGTAGAACCAATTGTGGCTCATTTCTTTGTTTTTTATTATGGTGTTTTAGCAGATATAACACCCCCTGTGGCTCTGGCAGCATATGCTGCAGCAGGAATTGCTGGCTCAAATCCATTTAAAACAGGCAACACCGCTTTTAGACTTGGAATTGCTAAAGCACTTGTACCTTTTGTTTTTGTTTATTCACCAGCACTGTTACTTGTTGCAGATGGTTTCACTTGGTGGCTATTCACAGTAACACTCGTTGGAGCCATGTTAGGAATAGCATCTCTTGGAGTTGCATTCTCTGGGTACTTTGTTACTTCACTAAAAAATTGGGAACGTTGGTGGGTGGCAATTGTCTCATTCTTTTTTATTGCACCAGGTTTAGTAACGATGGCTATGGGTATTGTGCTCATGCTTCCAATTCTATTCTTACAATTCAAAAAACTTAGGGATAATTCGAATAGTTCATCTGCATAGATCTATTGATTTTAAAAAATTCCTAAATTAGCTTTTAATAAAAAATTTAAGGATTAAAGGTTTTTAAGCCATTTAATGTATCTAAAATGTCTGATTTCACTAAAATTACAATAATAGACCTTTCAGAACCCCATGATAATATTGTCAGAAAATTTGCGAATGCTTATTCCACCGCTGGTTTTGCATATATAAAGAACCATGGAATACCCCAAACACTTATTGATGCAACATTTGAAGCATCAATAAATTTTCACAAACTAAATGAAGCCGAAAAACAAACTATATCACTTGATAAAAACCATCGTGGATACATCCCTATTAACACATCAACTGACGTTAATTCAAAGCTTGCAGAAGTCAAAAAACCAAATCAATCAAGCAGCTTTATGATGATGCGTGAAAGCGAAAATAAATCTGATGAATATCTTTCAGGCCCTAATCAATGGCCAAAAATTTTAGGTTTTCGTGAAACACTAAATACATACACGGAACAAATGAGTGCTTTAGGGCAAAGCCTTATAAGCATTGCGGCACAAGCTTGTAGTGCCAGCCCAGATGAACTCTTACCAGCTTTTAAATTGCCAACTATATGGCTTAGATTACTACATTATCCACCAAGCCCGGTATTAAGCCCAAATGATCTGTATGGTTCTGCCCCACACACGGATTTTGGGGCGCTTACACTTCTTGCACAAGACGGAATTGGCGGCCTACAAGTTCAAACACCTCTTGGGAATTGGATCGACGTCCCCAAAATTGAGGGTACATTTGTTGTTAATATTGGTGATATGCTCAATCGTTTATCGAATGGCTTTCTAAAGTCTACACCGCACAGAGTCATAAACCGATCAGGAAAAGAAAGATATTCAATTCCATTCTTTTTTGATCCACATGTTAATACAATTATTAAACCTTTAAGGGGAACGGGTGATCCAAACTTTGAGCCATTACATTTTGGTAATTTTTTACGTAATGAACTTGGTTCTAGTTATGATAGCCATAAAAAAGTATCTAATTAAACATAATTGATAGGATGTTTTTTGTGTTATTTACAATTAGCTAATAAATTCAAAACTCATCTAGATTTGACTAATTTGGTTAACCAATCAGGATCCATTTCAGGGACAGAATTAAGCAAAAGTTGAGTATATTCTGGATGTGGTGGCGACATGATTTCACTCTTCATACCCTGTTCAATTACAGCACCTTGATACATCACAACTATTTCGTCTGAAATCGCATTAACAACAGCAATATCATGCGTTATGAAAAGATATGTTATGTTGTAATCTTTTTGTAAATTCAAAAGAAGTTTTAAAATTCCTTCTTGAACAATTTGATCCAGAGCAGAGGTAACTTCATCACATATGATAATTTCAGGATCAGCCGCTAGAGCGCGTGCAATACAAACTCGCTGTTTTTGACCTCCAGATAATTCACTTGGCAAACGATCATAAAAGCTTTCATCAAGTTCTATCATTTTTAACAACTCAAGGATTCTTTCCTGCTTTTGCAATCCAGTAAGGTCATGATAAAACTCTAGAGGTCTTCCAATAATTTCAGCAATTGTTTGCCTTGGATTCATTGCTGTATCTGCACTTTGGTATATCATTTGGATACGTTGCAGCTGATCTTTGCTTCGATCTTTAAGTTCTGTTGGAAGAGCTTCTCCATTAAATTGGACAGAACCAGTCATAGGTGGCAACAATCCTGTGATTACTCTGGCAGTCGTCGATTTTCCCGAACCACTCTCCCCAACAACAGCAACAGTACGACCACGAGGAATTTTAATATTCACATCATGTAATACCTTCAATGATCCATTATAAGCAGCGTCCACATTGTTAATGGATAATACAATATCTTCACTTGGTGCTTCAGCTTTTTCTAGAGCACGAACTGACCAAAGTGACTTAGTATATTCTTCCTTTGGAGATTTAAGCATCTTTCGGGTATCAGCCTCTTCCACCTCTTTACCATAACGCAATACTTTAATTACGTCAGCCATTTGAGCTACAACAGCTAAATCATGAGTGATGTATAGTGCTGCAGTGTTAAACTTTTCCACTATAGATCGCATAGCAACCAACACTTCTACTTGAGTTGTAACATCAAGAGCTGTTGTCGGTTCATCAAAGATAATTAAATCAGGGCGTGGTGACATCGCCATAGCAGTCATCATGCGTTGTAATTGCCCTCCAGAAACTTGGTGGGGGTATCGATTTCCAATATCTTCAGGATCAGGCAATTGTAATTGCTTATATAAGTCTCGGGCATCTGCTTCGGCTAAATCACGCGGCTGTAAATTCTGATTAAGACTTGCTTCAACTGTTTGATTTAATAATCGGTGTGCAGGGTTAAATGAAGCAGCTGCTGATTGTGCAACATATGCAATTCGAGTACCCCAAAGAGCTCTTTTTTCATCTTCACTCGCTGTTACTAATTCTTGCCCATCAAAGATTACAGAACCAGATGTAATTTTACATCCAGGCTTTGTAAAACCCATGCTAGCTAATCCTAATGTAGATTTACCCGCACCAGACTCACCAATCAAACCCATAACTTCACCGCGATGTAAAGTGAGATCAATACCTTTAATGATTTTGTGCCACCGCTCATCAGAAAAACCATCAATTCTGATGTCTTTCATTTCAAGTAGGATGTCACCTTTTTTACCACGTTTAGTGCTCATCATTTAAACCACTTGTTATATGCAAAAACCAATCAACAACAAAATTCACCGCAACTGTTAAAAGTGCAATTGCTCCTGCAGGTATCATTGGCGTTAACGCAGCTGTAAGGTCATATTTGGCAAATTGTATCATGGATGCGTTATCACGAACCATCGAGCCCCAATCTGCAGTTGGTGGCTGAATACCAAGCCCCAGAAAACTCAAAGCAGCAATTGTTAGAAAAACAAAGCTAAAGCGCAGTCCAAATTCAGCAATCAATGGAGGCATGATATTTGGTAATATTTCTCGCCTCATTATCCATCCTAATTTCTCACCACGAAGCTTTGCCGCCTCAACGTAGTCCATCACAACCACACTCACTGAAACTGAGCGCGTAAGCCTAAACACACGTGTACTATCTAAAACTGCAATAATCATAATTAAGGATAATATACTTGACCCAAAAATAGTTAGAAGCATAAGTGCAAAAATTAAGCCCGGGATAGCCATCAAAACATCAACAAAGCGACTTAAAAGCTGATCTAACCAACCACCAGAAATAGCTGCGATCAACCCAAGTGATCCACCAATTGCAAATGAGAGTAATGTTGTTGCAAGGGCTATTCCAATTGTATTACGAGCCCCATAAATTAAACGAGAAAATATATCTCTCCCAATTTGATCAGTTCCAAATACAAAATCGCCACCCCAAGGTGCAAATGAGGCTGGGAATATTTCAGCTTCACCATGTGGAGCAAGCAGCGGTGCAAAAATTGCTACAAATAAGTATATTGCAATTACAATTAACCCAAACCAAGCTGAATAAGGCGCCTTCTTAAGTTCAATTTTGGCGATTTGCACCCATGTACGGCGTTCTCGAATTTGACCTACTTCTGCTGCAGCAGAGTAAGCTTGTGGCTTATCTGTCATCTTGGGTGCAACAATCTTGGATTAGTGACAATACCGATGATATCAGCAGTCAAATTAAGTAGAATATAAGTTGTTGCAAAAATTAAAGCACAGGCTTGAACAACTGGTATGTCACGAGTTGTAACTGCGTCCACCATTAATTGGCCTATACCTGGGTAAACAAAAACAACTTCGACAACAACAACTCCAACAACTAAGTATGCGAGGTTAAATGCAATAACGGTCGCAATAGGTGCCCAAGCATTAGGAAGTGCATGACGCATAATGACCTTTGCTTTTGACAATCCTTTTAATTGTGACATTTCAATATATGGACTGGCTAATAAGTTGATAATTGCTGCTCGCGTCATTCGCATCATATGCGCAACAATTACAAGTGTTAAGGTTAACGCTGGTAATACACATTTATATATTCGGTCTATTAATTCAGTCTCAGCATTTACGTTTGCCAATGAGGGAAATACTGGCCAAAGCGATGCTAAAAACAATATTAATAAATATGCTAGAAAAAACTCTGGGAACGAAATTGTTGTCAATGTTACCGCATTTACCGAGCGGTCATAAAATGAGTTTCTGTAAAGAGCCGCTGTAATTCCAAGAACTAAAGCTAAAGGCACAGAAACTATAGCAGCCATTCCAGCAAGGAACAGTGTATTACCCAAACGAGGTGCAACCAAATCTACAACTGCTCTTGATCGGTCGATCCCAGATGCACTTCTACCAGAAAATGAATAACCAAGATCACCTTGAGCCACCGCACCAATCCAGTCAAAATAGCGTATATATGCAGGCTTATCCAAGCCGAGTTCTGCTCTAAAGGCAGCTACTGTATCTTCTGTTGCGGCTTGACCAAGAATTGCTTGTGTGAAATCACCTGGTAAAAATTCAACAGAGCTAAAAATTATAAGTGATACAAAAAATAGAGTAACAATTCCTAATAATAGGCGTTGAATAATGGTACCCAAAATTGGATGCAAAAGTATATCCTCCCTTAAACGCGAAGATTATTCGCATCATTTATACGATTAAAGCTAGTGACTTGCATCTTGTAAAGATAAATTTTCATAATTGGAATTACAACGCAACTTCATCAAAAAATTGAGTAACATGAAAAATGTTAACTTTGTAAATCAACAATAACTGTGCAACAGTAATTCAAGTAACGATTCTAAATAAACAATTATAAGAAAGAATTGGGTGCTAAAAATAAGGAGGAAAAAATATGAAGAAACAATTTATATCATTACAAAAATTTAAACTAACGACCGGTCAAATTGATCGTCGCCAATTTGTAATGTCAGCATTAGCTGCAGGTGTTGTCTTACCATCAGCTCTATCAATGGCTGACAAAGCTATGGCGGCAGCCCCTAAAAAAGGTGGCATGATGCGCTATGGTGTAGGACATGGCTCCACAACAGACTCACTGGATTCAGGCACATTTGAAAATTAAATGATGACCAA
>Ga0228606_1000731_pt1 | contig 10333 bp, 7 predicted proteins | sample 7DmetaG_FD_190066 | JGI IMG/M metagenome (GOLD analysis project Ga0228606, IMG submission 190066) | Seawater microbial communities from Monterey Bay, California, United States - 7D | ecosystem: Environmental > Aquatic > Marine > Coastal | place: USA: California | collected 2016-10-26 | reverse complement strand
TCCTTAATACATCAACTTTTGTGATTGGTAGATTTAAATGGGAAAGTATTTCAGTAACATTTAGAGATCCAATCGGTCCATCTGCTACACAAGCATTAATGGAGTGGGTTAGATTACATTCTGAATCAGTAACAGGTAGACAGGGTTATGCTGCAGGTTATAAGAAAGATGTTGAATTAGAAATGTTAGACCCAACTGGAGTTGTTGTACAGAAATGGATTTTACAAGGTACTATGTTAAATGATGCTGATTTTGGTTCTTTAGATTATTCATCGTCTGATTTGGCAGACATTAGTTGTACTTTAAGATTCGATAGAGCAATTAGTGTATTCTAATAAACACAATAAATAAAGATATAATAAAGCCTTTCATTAATGGAAGGCTTTTTTTGTTTAATGTAATATTTATAAAGAAAAGATTATATATGAAAAATATGAATAAACAATTTGGTAGAATTAAGCAACTTTTTACTGAAGAAAGGTTATATGGTAATTTAGTAGACTCTAAAGAAGTTTTAGAAGAACAATTATTCGATAAAGAAAGAAGAAAGGCAAATAAAGAAGATCGAAAAGAAAAAAGATCGGATATGAAAGCTGCTAGAAAAGAAAAAATAACAGATATTAAAGCTGCAAAAGATAAATTTAAATCATCAAAAGATGATATTAAAAAAGATTTAAAACAAGATTTAGAACAAAATAAACAAAAATCTAAATCAACAGAAGGTCCTACAGAAGAACCTCAAACAGCGTCTGTAGAACAACCAAAACCAGAGGCAAAACCAAAAGCTAAAGCAGGTGGTGGTATTGGTAAATCTGGAAAAGCTGGTGATAGTAAAGATGTTTTAAAAGATAAAGAACCAAAAAAATTAGATGGTAGTAGATTACAGAAAGGTTTTGATTATGTAATCGACAATAATAAAGATGTATATAAGATTAATAAGAAAACAGGTAAAATAGATACGGTTTATACCTTTAATGAGTCTTTTGATAAGTCTTTATTATTTAAATCTGTATTAAGTGAAGACTGGAATAAATTAGTTAAAGAAGCTTATTATACGGTACAAACTTCAGAAGGTCCAAAAAAGATGAGTGATACATTCACAAAAATTGCATCAAATGCATTTGATGGTGGGGTTGTCGATATTGATAAAGTAGGTGTTACAATTACATTACCATTTAAAAATACTGAAGAGGGTAATGCTTTTAGACAATGGGTTAACGATACCTATCCAGATAAAGCTAAAAAATTAAATTTAGATTCTACAGGATCTTTTAACAATTCTTATATTCAAAAAGCTTTTGAAGAATTGGGTGAGGAGTATCAAGAAAGTTTAAAAACTCCTGAAAATACAGAAACTCCTGAAGAAACTTCAAGTGAGGAATCATCGGATGAATCATCGGAGGAATCATCGGATGAATCATCGGAGGAAGAATCATCAGAGGAAAGCTCTGAAGAAGAATCAAGTGAAGAAACTCCTGATACAGAAACAGGAAATGATACTATAATAGATAAATTTTTAGAAGATAACCCTCAACATGGAGAGATTACACAAGATCAATTTGAAAAGAAAGAATCTGGATATGAAGATTTTCAGAAGGTTGAAGATTCAAATAATAATCTCCATTATTACGCAATACAAATATCTTCTGCTTGAACAGATAATAAAAATTCTTCTACATAGATTGATGGTGATGAATTACCTAAAATAAAGATAAGAAATTATATTATTTTAAGCCTTCCATTAATGGAAGGCTTTTTTTGTTTAATGTAATATTTATAAAGAAAGATTAAGATTAATGAAAAAGGTATTAAAAATAACTGAATCACAGTATAGAAAGTTGTTATTATTTGAACAAGGTGATGAGAAAGAATTTAAAATGGATTATAAAAAACTTAAAAATAATCCATCACCAGAATATATTGCGGCAGTTATAAAAAACTCTAAAGGTAAGTGGAATGATGAAGAGGCTTGGGCACAATCTGCTTTTGAGGCTATAAAAGATTTAAATACTTATAACAAAGTAAAACAAATATTGAAGTCTGACCCTTATAAGTTTGTTAAATCATTTATGGATACCGATGAAGATTATCATAAAAATGGTAATACAATAGATAAACTTTATTATAAAATATATAATCTAAAAGGGGCTGGAACCCCATTTAAAATGGATTATAAAAAACTTAAAAATAATCCATCACCAAAATATATATCAGATGTCTTAGAAAAGTCTAGAGGTGGTTTGGGTGATGATAAAGAGGCTTGGGCACAATCTGCTTTCGAATCTATAAAAAATCAAGAAACATATAATAAAGTACAAGAGTTTCTTGGTGGGAATGATCCATATGAGTTTGTTAAATCATTTATGGGTACTAATATAGATTATCATGATAATGGTAATACCATAGATAAACTCTATGATAATTTATTTCCAGAAAACCCTAGATTTCATTTTATATGTAATGATTTAAGTGCAAGAAACTCTAAATATGGGGAAATACCTAAACATGGTGAAAAATGTTATTCTTGTGGTAAAGAACTGAGACAATATTGTAAATCTAAAGGTTCTGTTCCAACATTAAAAACAATGAAAGGATCTGATTGGGATGAATTTTTTGGTAAACGTAAATATAGTAAATATGAAACACCTATGTATGGTGGTCATTGGGATAATGATGAATATACTTATTGTGTTTGTGCAAAAGGAATAACTAAGAAATCAGGAAAAGATTACTATTTCTTAGAAGATAGGGGCACTTATATAAGTGCCGCCCCATCTGATGTAGAGTTAAGATTAATTAAACAACAAAGATCAGAATATCTTAAAAAAATAAAGGAAAATGTTGATGCAGGGGGGTTATCAGAGGCATTTGATTGTTCTGTATATAGAAAAGAAGGTGATGAAAAGTCTTGGTGGAAATACCAACAATGTGTTACAGAAAATGCGTCTATGGCGGTATCTGTAGTACCAGTTATTGGTACCGCCTTTTCTGCAATTTTAGATACGGTTAATGCTGTCAGTTATTTGGGTTCAGCCTTTCTTGGTAGTAGTGAAGAAATACAAAGTGAAGACTTTCTTATGGCTGCAATTTCATTAGGATCTGTTTTACCTGTTTTTGGTGAAGTTAGATCAGTGGCAAAAATAGCTGGTAGAGAAGCTAAAGCAGCGCAAAATATAATAAAAGAATTAGAGAAAGAGGGTCTTAAAAATTTGGAATCTGCAGGTAAGTTTGACGATTCTTTTAACATGTTAAACAATACTTACACTAGACATACATCAGAATTAAGTAATAATCAAAAAAATAATGTTAACAAACTATTAAATAGTATAGGTAAAATAAATGAAGCCAAAATAACTCAACAAGTTGAAGTTCTTGAAGATATATTAAAAATATATAAAAAAAAGGGATTAGAAAAGATACATTTAGAGAGATTATTAAAGGATGAAAACTTTATTACTTTACTTAATAAAAATGGTAATGATTTATCAAGAACATTAAAATCTCAACAAGGAAAAGAAATGGTAACTAATATTATCGTTCAATTAGGTGTTGGTGGTTTTATAGGGTCACTTAATACGAAATTAAAAAAGGTTGAGAAGGAGACAGAAAAAAGAAGAGATACCTCACTTAAATCTTTGGGGTATAGTGATGAAGAGATTGCAAAAATAGAACGTGAAGTTCAGGCAGAAGTTACTATTAACTTAGAGGAACAAACAAAAATACTTAAATCAATAAATAAAAAATATGAAAATTACCCATCTTTACAAGAATTAGAGCAAGAAACTAAAGATATGGTAAAGAATATAAAAGTTAATATGGTGATAACATCAAGTGTTGATACTTTAAAGGAGAAGGGAGATACCACTAATATTACACCAAATGTGGTTATCGATACTGCAGTTGTAGAATCTAAAACTTCTAAATGGGTACAAAATTTTGATCATATAGAATTTAAAAATGAACAAAATACTATGAAAAATAAAATTATAATCACTGAAAGCCAATATAAAAGATTGTTTTTAGAACAATCATCAAAACAAGAATGCCTTAATGATGAAAATTCAAAAAAATTATTATCTTTTTTGGAAAAAGATTATAATGATAAAAATCCTAAAATTTATGCATATGATTCTCGTAACAACACTTGCGTAATTAAACTAACTGATGGGCAAAATGTTAATGTATATTTACAAGTAAGTGCTGGTGGTATCGTAATCGCAGAAAAACAAACTCAATATTATTACACATCTAAATTTGAGTTTACGGGTGGTGAAATAAATATAACTGAACAACCTATACCAGACACATATAAAGATGAAAAATGGAATCATGGTAGTATATCTTCTATTGAAGACATATTTAATAAATATGAGGTTAAACCCAAACCCAACAAAAATAAAGAAAAAATTGTACTAGATAAACTTGTTACACATGTTAAAAATAATAATTGTGATACAGTATATTACCTAGCAGTAGAATTTACACCGAAGAAAGTTGGTAATGATACATTTTGTAAAGTGATGAAAAAGTTTAAGACTGATAATAATGATAAAACCCCTAAGGCAATAATATCAAAAAATAATGAAAAAAGAAAAGGTTGTTTTGGCAATAATAAAGTTTATAGTAATAGGAAAGACCTTATCGAAAAAAATGAAAACTATTTTAATGAAAAATGTAATAAATAGATATTATGGAAAATTATAAAAATACAGAAGAACAAATTGCAAGAATTAAACAATTAATTAGTGAAGAAACCTTATATGGTAAACTAGTTGATAATAATTTAATAACAGAAGGGTCTGGTTTGAGATCAATTGTTGATGATATTATTGATATATATCAAATTCCGGTTGCCTACATTGACAATGTTAAAAACGCATTACCTGATGGTATTGAGACTACATTAAAAAATTTAGATTCTTTTACAAAAATTAATAAAGTTATTGGTGATGATTTTTCAATTGCTGATTTTAAGAAATATTTAGGAAGTAATGGTGATTTTACAAATGATATCAAAACGTTTCTTAAAGATGTCAATATAGAATTAGATGATACTATTACTACTGGAATGAAGATAGATAATCCAAATTATAGTCCACTTCTTGTACACCAAAAAAATTGGGGACAAAGTGTTGATGAAGTTATAGAACAAATAAAAGGTTTAGATTTATCATCAGGTGTGGTTAGTGTTGATGATGTAGAAAAAACTTTTTTAAAAAACTTTGATGAATTCATCAAAAACTATAAAAAAGTTGCTGCAAAATATAAAAACCTAAAGGCCTTTAATAAGGCTATAACACATTTCTTTGGGAATCATGAAGGTGATTTAATAGGTCTCCTTACAAAAATTCAAGACCACTATAAAAAAGTTATTAATGTTAAAGATTGGGGTAATTATAAAGCTTATATAGGTCGTTACAAAGAAGGATGGAATAATATCATAAATGCTAAAGGAAAGTGGGCTAAAGTTAAAGAATACGCTAAGTTATCATACAAAGTATTACCAGTAGGATATTATCAGAAATACATTAATGCTTTGATTGCAAAAACACTTATTATGGTGATTTATTGTAACGAGAGAGAACAATACGACCCATTTCAAATGGAGGAGGGAGTTATACATAATAAAAAAATAATTAAAGAAGATGAAGAGGGGTATACGGCGCTTGACCCAACTAAGAATGCGATTTTATCCGTTTGGGATAATATTTACCCTATTTTAAATATTATATCAGTATTTTTTCAAATACCGTTTACAACTATTATGCTTGACCCTATGAAACTTCTTGGTGCAGGTTTTAGTGATATGAGTTGTGAAAATTTTTATGTTAGAAGAATAAAAGACTTTGAGTCAGAAATAGTTTCATTAATAGATAGTGGTGAATCTTTAACAATTAAAATGGATGATGGTGAGATAAAGACTCTTAGTGGGTCAGAATTAAAGTCTGAACTTGATAAAGCAGTCGACAAATTTAAAAGTGCGGGTGAAGATCCTTTGCAGTTATTAAAAGATTTATTTACCTTTGGTAACGATATCTCATCTTTTACTTTAGTTGGTGATAATGGTGAGGATATTCCTATGTTAGATAGTAAAAGAATAAACCCAAAGTGGTTAAATAAAATTAAAGAGTTACATGAAGAATATGGTGGAGGAGAATAATAAATATGATATTAAAAGGTTAGAATATTTATTATCATTATTAAATGATGATAGTGTTACTGAAGAAATTTTATTATCACTTTCTAATGAAATTAAAGAGTTAATGGGTGAAGATGAAAAATCTTCACAATAAAAAATAATATATTACATATTTATATAAAAAAAGAGTTTTATGGAACAAAGTCCTCACATAGCAAATATGAATCCGAATTTCGTACCGGATGAATATAAAGAACAATATGATGTATTAGAATTACCATCACAAGGTATTCTATATAAGAATAAAAAATCATCAGTTAAGGTTTCTTATCTAACAACAATTGATGAAAATATTCTATCATCACCAAATATTATTAATAGTGGTAAGTTAATAGATATTCTTTTAGAAAGAAAAGTTAAAGACTTAGGTTTTGATACTAAAGATTTACTAGAAGGTGATAGAATGGCAATTTTAATATTTTTAAGATCAACTGGTTTAGGTGATAAATACACACAAGCAGTTGTGGACCCAGAAACAGGTAAAGTTGTGCCAGGTGAAATTGATTTACCTTCTTTAACACAAAAGAAATTATCCATACAACCTGATGAAAATGGTGAGTTTGATTTTGAATTACCTCAATCAAAACATAGAGTTAAGTTTAGATTCTTAACAGGTAGAGATGAAGAAGAAATAGATTTACAAGATAAAAACTTAATGGAAAGAAATGGTGATGATATTTCACAAAAAATCACATTAAGGTTGGAAAGAGAGGTTATGGAAATCAATGGTGAAAGAGATAAAATGAAATTATCAACAATCATTAAAAAACTTTCATTAAAAGATAGTAGATCACTTAGAAAATATATAACGGATTTAGAGCCGGGAATTGATTTTAATACTAAAGCCACAACGCCAGGAGGAGTTGGTGTTGCCACCTTTCTTAGAATCGGAACAAATTTTCTATGGCCTGAACTCTAATTATCTTCAAGCAATCCAAACGCAAATATTATTTTTAGTTACTAAAGGTTTCTCATATTCTGACTTACTTTCTATGCCCACATGGCAAAGAAATAATTTTATAAATATGTTACAACCAAAAGAAGAGTAGTGTTTTTATAAAATAAGATATTTATTAATAAAAACTATTATGGATTTAAATGATAAAATCAAAAAACAGAATTCATTAATTGAAAGTCTGAATTCAGATATTGACTCTCTTTTGAATGAGCAAATAAATTATTTAAGTAATCTTGGTACAGCTATTAAAATAGTGGGTAAAGTTGTTGGTGCAATACCTAAAGGGGTATATAAAAAGGGTATGGATTTCATATCTAAAAAAATTGAAGATCATGAAAAAGAGGTAGAAGAGTTAGAGAAAGAAGAAGATGAGTCTAACACAATTGATATTGATGAATTGTTAGCTAAGATTGAACAATTAGAATTATTAGCTAGTAGTTTAGAAGAGAAAAAAGAAGAATCCCTAAAATATAAAAGAGTGGTTATTGATTTTAAGAAAAAAACCAAATTAGATATTTTATCTATGAAATCTCCAGAATTTAAAAGAAATCTAATGGGTACTATGTATTTTAAAGTTCTAGATATTAATGAAGATGAAAAATATATGATACTAAAAACTAGTGGTTATTCTAGAATAGATGAATCTTTATTTTTTAAACTTGAGTATAAGGGATTAGAAACCTATAAAGATCAAAAAGGTGATATTAATTTAATTTATAGTAGACATAGAAACCCATCTATTAACCCAGTAGAAGGTGAGATAGAAGATTGCTATTATAGAATAATCCAACTAAAGTAACTAATAGAAAATTATGGCTAAGCAGTTTTGTCTAAAGGAATTAGATGAATTAAAAAAAAATACTACTCAAGATACTACTAATGATTTCTTTGATTGTTTTTCTAAAGAATTGAGTGGTAAGATTGATAGTTATCAAAATAGCGCTGCAGATACTTTTGCTTCTAAAATAGGTGAGGGTGCTAATATATTAGATGGTATTACAAAATCTTTTGCTGGTGCTCAAAAATCTGTTTTAGAATTTATTACAAACTTTAATCAACAATACAGGTTAGGTGAAGACATCGCAGAGTCTTATAAAAAACTTTCTGTTAATATTGGTATTGGTTACCAAAATCAAAAACAATTAGGGGAATCCTTCACACAATCATTAATTAAAGTAAGAGAGTTAGGTGGTGATTTTAATGATGTTAATGCTATATATACCAAATTCGCCGACCAATCAGGTAGGGTTAGAATATTAGATGATGAAGAAGTAGAGAGAATTTTTGCAATAGAAAAAGCTACTGGATTAATGGGAGACTCTGCAACTGCTTTAGCAGAGAGGTTTGATTTAATGGGTATTGGTTCAGAACAATTCGCAGAGAATATAAATCAAATAATGATAGACTCTCAAAAAATAGGTTTAAACTCATCTAAAGTAGTTAAAGTTTTATCAGACAATTTTGATTCAATGCAAAGAATGTCATTTAAAGGTGGTGTAAAAGCTATGACAGAAATGTCTAAACTTGCCGTTAAGATGAGAATGGATATATCTGATATGTTAGGTATGGCAGATAAGTTTTATGAGCCTGAAGCAGCTATTGAGGCGGCAGCTCAATTACAATTAATGGGTGGTGACATTGCACAAGCATTTGGTGATCCTTTCGAGACTATGTATTTGGCTAGAAACAAACCAGAAGAGTTGGCTAAGAGGCTTCAGACTATGACTGAAAATATGGCTTCCTTCAACTCTGAAACTGGAGAATTTGAAATAACTGCGGAGGCTAGACAACAATTATCTTTTGCTGCGGAACAACTAGGTTTGGCAAAAGATAATGTAATTGATATGGCTTTTCAGTCTAATAAAATGAAAGACATTAAACTTAGTGTTGGTGGTGACTTTACTGAAGAACAGTTAGATAAAATAACATCCATAGCTAAATTTAAAGATGGTCAATGGAAGGTTGATGTAGATGGAGATTCAATCTCAGTAGATGAACTTAGTACTGATCAATTAGAAAAGGCACTAGTTACACCAAAAACAGAGGAAGATGCAATAATGGAAACAGCTAAAGCATCAATGACAACTAATCAAAAGTTAGAGGCTTTAGTTCAATCAAGTAAAGTTGCAATACTTGAACAAACAAAAACATATCAAATAGTAGAAAAAGGAGTAATACCATTACTAGAGTCTACTACACAATTTAACCAAAAAGCAATAAAGAAAAGTTCTGAAGTGTTTGGGGGTACAGGTACCGCAAAGGCATTAGATAATATTATTAAATCATCTCAAGATCAGGTTAAGGTTTTATCAAAAGGTATTGACGATTTAATATCAAAAACATTTGAGGCATCAAAACAAAAAATTGAATCCCCACCTGGTGTCGATAAAGAAATTTATGATTTAGATGATGCTACGATAAAACCTACAATGAATTTAGGTAATAAAGTGGCTAGTTTTGATACTGGTGATGAGTTTTTAGTTGGTAAAAGTGGTGGACCATTATCAGGGTATTTGGCAGAGATGAATGAAAAACTAAATAAAACAATTACAACACCAACAATACCTTTAGTTAATACCACACAAAAATTAGATGTTAGTGGGACAATTAATTTTGGTAATATTAACATTTCTATGGATAGTAGTTCAGAAAATATTTCTTTTACAGAACAAGATAAAAAAGAAATGATGAAAACCATAAAAACTCAAATTATTGCTGGTGTTAATGGTATGATTGGCGCTAATAAAGTATCAGGAAAAGACTCATTAATGATGGGTTAAAAAAAATATTTTATTTTATTTTTACACTTAACCTTTACTTTAATAAAATATATGACATGACTTGTTATATAATTAACTAGTAATAATAACAATAAAGAATCACAAGTCAAGAATAAATAACTAGAATATATTACTAGTATTATAATATATAATATTAATTATCCCGGGAAATTTCTTGTATGATATTTATAATAAAAAGAAATTTTTATGCCTGTAGGGATTTTAAATAAAACGTTAACAATTAATGGTGTACCTGTCACAACTGAAGAATTCAGAGATGGATTGTTGGGCAGAAATCTACCACCACCAATACCAAATGAAATACAAGAAGGTAACTTTCAGTCATTTTATCAAGATATTGGTAAATTATTCAGTCTACCAAACCAATTAGTACCC
>Ga0228606_1000721_pt1 | contig 10449 bp, 8 predicted proteins | sample 7DmetaG_FD_190066 | JGI IMG/M metagenome (GOLD analysis project Ga0228606, IMG submission 190066) | Seawater microbial communities from Monterey Bay, California, United States - 7D | ecosystem: Environmental > Aquatic > Marine > Coastal | place: USA: California | collected 2016-10-26 | reverse complement strand
ACTTGGATCAATGATAATTGTCTGTATTTCACTTTTAGGATGATCTACTAAAAACGAGTATTCTATGTGAGCCCAAGCCCAATCTGGATGAACTAACCACTTTATTGGATACGGGTTTCCTTTTTCAGTTCGCATTAAAGATATTGGGATATAATGTATTTCAGATTCACCATTTTTTAAAACAACTAATATTTCCAGAGGCATAGGCATTAGTTCATTTCGTTTCAGATAAACCTTGCAATTATTCCCTTTATCTTCAACATTTGTTATTGCATAATCTATCTTATTTGTAGTTTGTGTCCAGTCTGTTAAATACCATTGCAGCTGCATTCAAGAAACCCGCTCAGCAATTCTTCTAAAGTCGTTTGGTAGAGGATGTTTAAATTTCCATTCTTCATAGTAAGCTTTGAGCGTACTAAATAAATTATCGTATCCAATTAAATACCCAAGCTGACCAAGGAAGACGGCTCCTTTGCTATATGCTGTGCGCTCATATGCGTAGTTGTGGTAATAGCGATTTGCGTTAGTGCTTTGAGGCATTTCCCCTCCAAGCGAAGCCAGGGAGAAATACCCTCTGTATGATCCTTCTAATGGAAAATCAAGGCCCTTTTCTAAAATCTCATTCTCAGCAAGAGCAGAAATAAAAGAAGTAAACCCTTCGTCCATCCATTCGTGTTTTGTTTCATTGGTTGCTAATACGTGCTGAAACCAGGAGTGTGCTAATTCGTGAGCAGTAACTCCAAAAAGACCTTCGTAATTCCGACCGCCGGTTATTAATGTGAGCATAGCATATTCCATACCACCATCTCCACCCTGAACCACAGAATACTGATTGTATGGGTAGAGGCCTATTTTTTCGTTATAATATTTCATCATTTGAGCCGTGTGAGGCTGAAGTTTTTTCCAATTTTCTATAATGTCAGGATTGTTTTTATAGAAAAAATGGAGGTCAACACCATTTGGACCAGGATGTATATCATGTATATAGTCTGGATCAGCGGCCCAAGTAAAATCATGAACCTGGGGAGCAACAAAATGCCAAGTAATTTTCCCCTTTTTTGTTTTTGACCGCTTTTTATTAGAATAACCTTTTCCTATTTCATCTGCGTTTTGAAGATAACCGCTTGCTGCAACCATGAAATCTTTATCGAGAATGATTTTTACATCAAAATTACCCCAAACACCATGAAATTCTCTTCCGATATAAGGATCAGCATTCCACCCCTCTGAGTCATATTCTGACATTTTAGGATACCATTGTGCCATAGAAAAGGCAACACCTTCCTTTGAGTTTTTCCCAGCTCTGCGGATAACATCAGGAACATGACCGACGAAGTTAAGCTTAAAAGTTGAAGACCCTCCTGGCGGAATGGGTTTACTAAGAGCGACTTCAAGGATAGTTTCCGAATTTACTGGATTTAAAACAACACCATCCTGAGTCAAGTTTGAGACTCTTAAAAAACCTTGCTGTTCTTTAGTTAGGCTGTCAAGATCAACTTTAAACCGTGTATTACGATCAGGAGAATTTTTTAACTGAACAGCCATCTCGCTTCCTGGCTGAAAAGCGTTGAAATAAAGATGGTAAAAAACTTTATGTAGCGTTTCAGGAGAATTGTTAGTGTAAACTAGTTTTTGGGTCCCAGAATAATTTGCTGTTTCATGATCTAAAGCAACGGACATTTCATAATCAACGGATTGTTGCCAATATTGAGACTGAACCAAATAAGAACAGAAGAAAAGAGTCAAGGAAAGATAAAAAAGCTTCATAAAAAGTTTTTTTTGCTACTAAGTTTTTAGCTAAAGTAAGCATCCAAATGAAAATGTTCATTCATTCGAATCCCTTTTTCTGTTTCTTTTAAAGAGACAAGCTCGTGGAAAGGATCGTGCTCCATGAAAAGCAAAGTGTTTTTTTGAACGGCGTCTTTAAGAAAAGTAGTTTTTTCAGATAACGTTTTCAAAGGACGAGTGTCATAACCCATAATATAATTAGTAGGGAGGTGACCAACAGTAGGAATTAAATCAGCTGCATAAATAATTCTATTTCCTCTATAATTAATTATAGGCAACATCTGTTTTTCAGTATGTCCGTCAACAAGATAGACAGAAAAAGGAAAAGGCAAATCATTAAGCAGAGGACCATTTCCTTCGATAAATTTTAACCGTCCACTTTGTTTAATGGGCATAATATTCTCAGACAAAAAAGAGGCTTTTTCTCTTACGTTTGGATTTACCGCCCAACGCCAATGATTTTTATGAACCCAATAAATAGCATTTTTAAAAGCAGGCTCAAGCAAACCCTCAATAGATCTATTAATGGCGCCGCCACAATGATCAAAGTGAAGATGTGTTAAAAAAACATCTGTAATTTCGTCCCTATGAAAGCCATTATCTGAAAGGGATTTATCGAGCGAGTGTGTACCCCATAAATTGTAATGACCAAAAAACTTTTCGCTTTGCTTATTTCCCATGCCTGTATCGATTAGAATTAAGTGATCATGATCTTCAACCAAGAGACAGCGTGTAGCCATTTCTATCTGATTATTCTTGTCAGCAGGATTAGTTCGCTCCCAAAGGACTTTGGGCACAACACCAAACATAGCACCACCGTCTAGTTTAAAATTTCCAGCCTCTATAGAATAAAGCCTCATTTAGTTTAATTTTATTCTAGCTAAAACGTCGGTAGAAGTAAGATAAAGATACTGTTCATCTTTATCAAAACTACAATTTGCCGTTTTTTTGCCTGGCATAATTGTCCCCAAATGCACACCCATAGAATCTAACAAAAGTACACCACCAGGACCAGTAGCGAAAATGATACCTGAAGAATGCATCTTAAGACCATCAAAAAGGCCCTCGCGAGTTTGGCTTAATATGTTACCATCAAAGAAAATACGCCCATTTGAAAAACCATCCTCAAGGACATCAAAAGCCATAATAATATCATTAGCAGGGTCTGAATTTGCAACATACGCTGTTTTTTCATCTAGAGAAAGAGCAATACCATTTGGAATAGACATGTTTTTTTCAACAAGCTTAACCTCTTCTCTAGCGCTCCATTTATAAACACCATTGAAATTAAGCTCTTTTAGATCGTCCTCGTCCCCATTTCTTAAACCATAAGGAGGATCAGTAAAATAAATGGAGCCTTGTTTATCAAAAACAAGATCATTAGGACTATTTAGCCACTTTCCATTAAAGTGGTCAACCAAGACGTCATATTTAGGTTCTTCAAAAAACCAACTATTTAAACGGGAAATAGATCGATCTCCGTGTTGACATAAAATTAAATTTCCATCAGAATCCAACCCTAAACCATTTGATCCAGCAGATTTGTTATTGGGCGCGTGATTGGTCATTCCGCTTGGATAGAGAAAAAGACTTAACCCCTTTTTTTCAGTCCACAAGTATGCTTTATTATTGGGGACATCTGAAAAAAGGATTCCATTTAATTCAGGAATCCAAACAGGACCCTCTGCCCATCCGAACCCTTCAGCTAGAATTTCAATTTTAGCATTCTTAGAAATAAGAATTTCCATCCTTGGGTCTAAAATCTCTAAAACCTGAGGGGCATCTTGTGCCCAGAGGGTATAAAAACAAAAACTAAAAAAAAGGAGGGTTAGATATTTCATTGTAAAAGAATCTTTAAAGACACAATTTACAAAAAAGATAATTTTAAATTACTAAGAGGCCGGAGACCTATTTTATTAAAAACGCAGAAAGCTCTTCCGCAAAACTGAGCATTAATTTGATCTCTTGGATACTAGACAAGCGATCCTTTCCTTTAATCAACAGATCAGAACCGTTTGATTCTATATGGAAAACAGGGTGGCTTTCAAAAAAATAAATCAATTCAGGAGTAAATAAATTACGGATAGCAGAATTATCATTACCACTTAAATAAAATCGTTTTGAAAAGTCAGGGTGCTTTTTAAAATTTATATCGCTAAAACCAGCCCAATGATAAAGAGTTGTACGAATGTCTTCTTTGTCCAAAACAAAAACAGGAAGCTTTATCGGACTTTTAAAAAGTAGAAATGTAGCTTTTAAGTCTTCTTTTGTTATAAAAGCACCTTCGGAAAATGAAAGGTCAAAAACACTAAAACTATTTTTCTTATTAAGCAATTTATTTAAGCCATAATTAATAACCTTAGATTCAAAAAATAAAAACTGGCTAAGCCCTTTTGGGTTGTTATCGATTTTAGAAACATATTCCCAATTTAATTGTTGACTAAGATCTTTTAAGTCATTCTGGCGGTTGGTTAACGAGTTACGAAGTCCAATTAAGGCATTTAGCGGAAGACTTTTTCGAACTGAAAAAGGATGATCAGTTTCTGAGGCGTGTATATCCAGACCTATTTTTTCAAAGATCCCTTGTTTTCTTTCAAAAGAGCGATGATAATCATTTAATCCCTCCATTACAGTATGATCGACAAAATCACAAAGTGAAAAGTCAACAATAGCATGTTCGTTTTCAGGAATTTGATCTAACTTCTTTTTTAGACGATAGAAATTCAAAAAACTGCAAAAGTTCTTAACGCTTACATAATAATTTCCTGTTTGATCTTCCTGATACATTAATACGTTCGGTTTAAAAATATTTAAAGTGAAAATCAAAAGGTTTTTACTTAAAAATAGATGTGTTAAGAAAGTAAATACGATCCCAACTATAATCCCAAAAATTAGATTTGTAAGAAGAGTACTTACAAGTGTAATGGTAAAAATAAACGCTTGTTCGGGCCCAATTTTATAAATACGCAAGAAATTATCAGGTGAAGCTAGCTTATATCCTGTATAAACTAAAATAGCAGCCAAAGAAGTCAAAGGAATCATTTGAATTTGTTTTCCCAAAAGCAAAACAAATAATACAAGAAAGGCAGAGTGAAAAAAGTTTGCAGAACGGTTTGTTGCACAATTATTTGTATTCACAGAGCTTCTTGCAATGACCGTAACAACATTTAGCCCCCCAAGAAAACCACTTACAATACTTGCAAGGCCTAGTGCACGAAGATCTTTATTTACGTTAGACCGCCTTTTTTTAGGGTCTAATTTATCAACAGCCTTTATGCTCAAAAGAGACTCAATAACAGCAATAAGGGTTATGGAAAAAACAACTCCAATAAATTTCAAATCAAAACTTTTATCAAACTCAGGCCTTGGAAAATCTGTCAATAAATTACTAGGAATACTAATCATTAAATTTTTACTAATCGGAGGGGCTTGATTTAACACCAAACTATAGTAATAACCAATCCCAACAGAAGCAACAACCACCCACATAGGTGCAGGAATCAAGTGGAACATGGGGTTGCGAATACGGCTATACAAAAACAAGAAAATTAAACTTAAAAGCCCTAAAACTCCAGCAAAAGGATGAACTTTTAGGAAAGTCAAAAAGGATTCTGGAATCGAAACGAGCTGTTCTATAGTGTCACCTTTTACTGAACGAATTCCAAGCATTAAGTGAAACTGTTTAGCTAAAATTCCAATTCCAATCGCTGCTAACATTCCCTGAAGTGCGGTAGCTGGAAAAAATTCGCTCATCGCACCCATCCTAAAAACACCAAAAATAAAAAGCAGTACTCCAGAAAAAATAATAGCAGCCAAAGTATAAAGATATCCTTGATATAAGTCACCTTCCCCCAATATTGTGATTGCACCGAGCAAGACAATGACTAGACCATTACCAGGGCCCGCTATAGTAACATGAGAACCACCAAATATTGAAACAACTAGTCCACCTGCTATAGCGGCTATAATCCCAGATAAAGGAGGGGCCTCTGAGGCAATGGCAAGACCAAGGCCTAATGGTAATGCAATTAGAGAAACGACAAAACCAGCAAAAATATTTTGAGGTAATTCTTTTACAAAAGAAAGCACAATATTTTTTTTACCCATTTGATTCAGATTGAATTATAAGTACGTCGGTTGGAAGTTCTGCAAGTATATGCTCCAAATCTTTTGGGAAAAAGCGATTCAAAAAAGTAGATTCTTCTTGAGCATTCATTATCAAAAGATCAGCTCGAACAATACGAGCATAATGACCAATTGAATACCCTCTTCTTCCAAAAATACTTTGCGTTTCCCATTTGAGATTTCCCTTCTGCAGAGGAGGAATCTTTTTAACGATATCACCTACTCGTATTTTTTCTTCTCTGTTAATTTTTTCTTTTTTTAAAGTAGCTTTCCTTAAGCTTCTATCGTCATCAACAGTGACGTTAACAAGAGATTCATCAATTTCTTCAACAAGAGTAATTTTTTGAGCCTTTATAGTATTACCAAAATAAAAAGACGCTTCGACGGTATCTTTTGTTTGAGGGCTGTCAAAACCGTTAACAACAATATGTTTACAGGGATTTCTTTCTACGGAGGGATTTAGCATCAATAAAACCGAGCAAGGAGCTTTTCGGGTCAGTTTACGCGCAATTGAACCAAGATAAAAAGCCACTACTTTCTCACGCTTTAGAGCCCCTAAGAGAAGCAGGTCAACACTAAAATCAACACATGCTTTAACTAATATTTTGACTGGCTCTCCCTGGATCCAATGTATATCTAATCTTTCAGGCTTTAAAGGACACTCATCTAAAAGCTTTTTAAAAGAAATTTCTTTTTCTGTTGTTTTTTCACCAACATGAATAAAAATCAAACTAGAATTAAAAAAAGAAGCCAGGCGAGTAACCTCAAAAATATTTGCCCTTAATGAGGGTGAAAAGGCAAAACCAAAAAGTAAGGTTTTAAAGGGTTTAAATGCCATGGTATAAAGCCGATTATTCTTAAACTGAATATAAGATTTTTTTTGGTTTCAAGCTTTAGTTCAACTCATGAATCCAATTGAAAAGTAATTGCGGCCAGTCTTCTAAAGACCCCTTTCCTCTTGCCAATGCATAACCATGTCCACCCTTGGGATATAAATGCATTTCTGCTGAAACACCATTTTTAATTAATGCATTATAAAACAATAAGCTATTTGCTATTGGAACTGCTTTATCATCAGCTGAATGAACTAAAAAAGCTGGAGGAGTATTTGGATTTACATTAAGGTCATTAGAAAATTCATCAACTAAATCAGCTGAGGCATTTGGACCAATTAAATTATTTTTTGATCCTCCATGGTAATGTTTTTTATCAAAAGTAATAACAGGATAAATAAGAGCCATAAAATCAGGACGGGCATTAAAATGATCTATAGAGTCTTTTGAGTGAACTAGTGTTTCTCTATCATAATGAGTTCCCAGTGTTGAGGCCAAATGTCCTCCAGCTGAAAACCCCATTATACCAACTTTATTAGGATCAACACTCCATTTTTTTGCATGGAATCTAACTAGACGTATCGCTCTTTGTGCATCTTGTAGAGGGGCCCATTTTGGATCAATTATCGATTCTGATGTTGGAAGGCGATACTTCAAAACGAAAGCTGCAATTCCACTCGCGTTAAGTGCCTTTGCAAAGTCTGTACCCTCCCAATCATATGCTAAAAAACGGTAGCCCCCACCAGGAAATATTACAACAGCTTTTCCTGTTCGAATACTTTTAGAGGGTAAATAAATTTCAATACTTGGATTTTGGACATTTTCAATTCTAACAATGTCTGTTTCAGTTATTCTTTCCTTTTCTTGGCTAACCTTTTGATTGGGAACAAAACCCTCTGGCCAAAGCAATAATTTTTCCTGTCCTTGGGCTTTAACAGAAATAAAAAGGAAAAAGGCAATTGAAATTAAGCGAAGCATATAGACTTATTTATTTAAAGATTAATTATCCTTAGTCATTTAGTTTGAGAACAGCCATAAATGCTTGCTGAGGTATTTCCACATTACCTACCTGACGCATTTTCTTCTTACCCTTTTTTTGCTTTTCTAGTAATTTTCGTTTACGAGAGATATCTCCTCCATAGCACTTGGCAGTGACATCTTTTCTTAAAGCCTTTATAGTTTCTCTAGAAATGATTTTAGCTCCTATAGCTGCTTGAATTGGAATATCAAATTGTTGGCGAGGAATGAGCTCTCTCAATTTTTCACACATTTTTTTCCCGATATTGTAGGCATTATCTGCATGAATTAAAGCAGAAAGCGCATCAACTTGATTAGAATTCAAAAGAACATCAACTTTAACTAATTTTGAAGGACGCATTCCAATTGGACTATAATCAAAAGACGCATACCCTTTTGATACTGTTTTCAGACGATCATAAAAGTCAAAAACTATTTCAGCTAAAGGCATGTCAAACGTGAGCTCAACCCTTTCCGGTGTAAGATAATTCTGATTTGTTATTTCCCCACGCTTTTCTATACTTAGCGACATAACATTTCCTACAAATTCAGATTTTGTAATAATAGAAGCCTTAATGTATGGCTCTTCAACTCTATCGATAGCAGATGGATCTGGGAGGTCTGAAGGATTGTTGACCCATAAAACTTCATCTGGATTTTTTCTTGTAAAAGCCTGATAGGAAACATTAGGAACTGTTGTGATAACTGGCATATTGAACTCCCGCTCCAAACGTTCCTGAATTATTTCTAGGTGTAACATCCCAAGAAAACCACATCGAAATCCAAAGCCAAGAGCTGCGGAGCTTTCCGGAAAAAAAACCAGAGACGCATCATTTAACTGAAGCTTTTCCATGGAAGCCCTTAATTCTTCATAGTCTTCTGTATCTACAGGATAAATTCCAGCAAAGACCATAGGTTTTACTTCTTCAAAACCGTCAATGGCATTTTGAGTTGGATTTTCAGGACTTGTTATAGTGTCTCCAACCTTAACCTCTTTAGCTTCTTTTATCCCAGTAATAAGATAGCCAACGTCACCTGCAAAAATTTCTTTTTTTGGCTCTTGTGTTAGCTTTAAAGTACCTATCTCGTCAGCAGTGTAATTTTTTTCAGTCGCAATAAACTGAATTTTTTGTCCCTTTTTAATAGACCCATTGATTACTCTAAAGTAAGTTTCTATACCCCGAAAAGGATTGTAAACGGAGTCGAAAATTAAAGCCTGTAAGGGTTGATCAAGGCTTCCCTTTGGAGCCGGAATCCGTTCAATGATTTCTGTTAAGATCTTCTTAATTCCTTGACCAGTTTTAGCAGAGGCAGGAATTACATCTTCAGCTTTACACCCAAGTAAATTAATTATATCATCCGTTACTTCATCCGGATTGGCAGAGGGTAAATCAATTTTATTAAGCACGGGGATGATTTCTAAGTCATTTTCAAGAGCTAAATAGAGGTTTGAAATAGTTTGAGCTTGAATGCTTTGAGCAGCATCAACAATTAATAATGCACCCTCACAGGCGGCAATTGAACGAGAAACTTCATAAGAAAAATCTACATGGCCAGGAGTATCTATTAGGTTAAGGATATAGTCTATTCCTCAAAACGTATATTCCATTTGAATTGCATGTGACTTAATTGTAATGCCTCGTTCTCGCTCCAAATCCATGTTGTCTAAAAGTTGGTCTTGTTTTTCACGATCTGTGACTGATCCTGTGAAATCGAGGAGTCGGTCTGCCAAGGTGCTTTTACCGTGGTCAATGTGGGCAATAATACAAAAGTTTCTGATATTCTTCATACAGCTCCATCCTTCATAGCAGTGCAAATATACAAGTTTGTATTTTGTGTCACCGCCCTTTAATAAAACTTTTAAACTTGAGAAATGAATTATAAAGGATGAGAGAAAGCATGTTAACGAAAGAAATTTATAAAGCGCATTCTTTTCATTACTTTTGAAAAAATTTTAGCAACTTGGTAAAAATCGGTGACATTAAATTAAATTCATTTCCATTACTTTTAGCCCCAATGGAGGACGTTAGCGATCCACCGTTTCGTGCTCTATGTAAGGAAGGAGGGGCTGATGTGGTCTACACTGAATTTATATCAAGCGAGGGGTTGATCCGTGACGCAGCTAAAAGTGTTCAAAAACTTGATATTTATGAGAAGGAGCGTCCAGTAGGTATTCAAATTTTTGGTGCGAATCTTGATTCGATGCTTCGCTCTGTAGAAATTGTAGAAGAAACGAATCCAGATATAATTGATATTAATTTTGGTTGTCCTGTAAAAAAAGTAGTTTGTAAAGGAGCCGGAGCCGGAATCCTCAAAGACATACCGAAGATGGTAAAATTAACTGAGGCCATGGTAAAGCACACGAATATTCCAGTTACCGTAAAAACTAGACTGGGGTGGGATCTTGATTCTATTAAAATTGTTGAGGTAGCAGAACGACTTCAAGATGCAGGTTGTGCAGCAATATCTATCCATGGGAGAACACGTGCCCAAATGTATAAGGGGAATGCTGATTGGAGCCTCATTGCTAAGGTTAAAAATAATTCTAGAATGCATATCCCTATATTCGGAAATGGAGATGTTAACACACCTGAACGAGCTATTGAAATGAGAGACCAATATGGTTTAGACGGCGCTATGATAGGTAGAGCAAGTATTGGAAATCCTTGGTTTTTCAACCAAGTAA
>Ga0228606_1000713_pt1 | contig 10474 bp, 9 predicted proteins | sample 7DmetaG_FD_190066 | JGI IMG/M metagenome (GOLD analysis project Ga0228606, IMG submission 190066) | Seawater microbial communities from Monterey Bay, California, United States - 7D | ecosystem: Environmental > Aquatic > Marine > Coastal | place: USA: California | collected 2016-10-26 | reverse complement strand
CCAAAGACGATGTCTTTGTAAAGCTTAAGGTTTCCGTTCAATACAAAGTGGTTCAAGAAAAAGTATACGATGCTTTCTATAAGTTAGACTATCCACAAGATCAGATTACCTCTTATGTGTTTGACGTAGTGCGTGCAGTAGTTCCAAAAATGAAGCTGGATGACGTATTTGAAAAGAAAGACGAGATTGCCAATGCAGTAAAAGGAGAATTAAATGATGCAATGATTAATTACGGCTACGACATCATTAAAGCATTAGTAACAGACATTGACCCAGATAGTGAAGTAAAAGCTGCAATGAACCGCATCAATGCTGCTGAACGTAAAAAAGTGGCAGCTCAATATGAAGGTGATGCTGAACGTATATTAATCGTTGAAAAGGCAAAAGCTGAAGCAGAAAGTAAGCGACTTCAAGGTCAGGGGATAGCCGACCAAAGAAGAGAAATCGCTCGAGGTCTTGAAGAGTCAGTAGATGTGCTCAACGGGGTTGGAATAAATTCCCAAGAGGCTTCTGCCTTAATTGTCGTTACCCAACACTACGACACCCTACAATCAATTGGAGAAGAGACCAACAGCAATTTAATTTTATTGCCAAATTCACCCCAAGCTGGTAGTGAAATGTTAAATAATATGGTTGCCTCCTTTACGGCTAGTAATCAAATCGGAGAGGCCATGAAGGCAGAAAATCTCAAGAAAAAAGATAAAAACTCAGAAATGGACTCTTAAGCCCTTTTCGCCCAATTGTCACGTAGCCCTACTGTTTTGTTGAAAACCATCTGTTCTGTGCTGCTATCCGGGTCAACAACAAAATAACCTAGGCGTTGGAATTGAAACCGCTCTCCTGCTTTTGCTGATTGGAGGCTCGGTTCTGCAAAACCATTTTGAGTACTTAAAGAGTTCGGGTTTAAATGTTGCTTAAAGTCAACGTTTTTATCTTTATCAGGAGCTTCTTCTTGGAAAAGCCTGTCGTAAAGACGAACTTTAATCGGGATCGCATGATCAATACTCGCCCAGTGCAAGGTCCCTTTCACTTTACGTTGACTTTCTTCTGTGCCACTGCCGCTTTTACTTTTTGGATCGTAAGTACATATTATTTCTACAATGTTTCCTGATGCGTCTCTAATTACAGACTCTCCTTTGATGATATAAGCGTTTTTTAATCGAACCTCCTTATCCAAAGTCAACCTAAAAAACTTGCGGTTTGCCTCTTCCTTAAAATCTTCTTGTTCGATATATAAGTGCTTGGAAAAAGGAAGGTTTCTCGTTCCTAGCTCTGGCTGCTCTGGGTTAATTTCTCCTTCTAATTGTTCGGTTTCTCCTTCTGGGTAATTAGAAATGGTAAGTTTAATCGGATTCAGCACTGCCATAACTCGAGGAGCTGTTTGATTGAGGTCTTCTCTAACAGCGTATTCTAGAAGAGACATGTCGATGACATTGTCTCTTTTTGCAACACCTGCGGCATCCACAAAATTACGTAGTGCCTGGGGGGTATATCCCCGTCTTCTTAAACCTGCAATGGTCGGCATTCTTGGATCGTCCCAACCCGAAACAAATCCCTCTTCAATTAAGCTTGCAAGCTTTCGTTTACTGGTAACGGTATAAGACAAATTCATCCTTGCAAACTCAGTCTGTTTTGGTCTTAGGGACTTCTCTAATGGGCTAAGGGCATCTAAAAACCAGTCGTATAAATCCCTATGCGGTTTAAATTCCAAAGAACAAAGAGAGTGTGAAACTTGCTCAACATAATCTGATTGACCATGCGTCCAGTCATAGAGGGGATAAATACACCAATCATCGGCTGTTCTGTGATGAGTCTTATACATGATTCTATACATCACGGGGTCGCGAAGCAACATATTCGCTGATGCCATATCAATTTTGGCTCTGAGCACATGGGCTCCCTCTGGGTGTTGCCCAGCTTTCATCTCTTCAAAAAGCTGCTTGTTTTCTACTATAGAACGGTTTCGAAATGGGCTGTCGGTTCCAGCTTGGGTTGGTGTTCCCTTTTGCTGAGCGATCTCTTCTGAGGATTGAGAATCCACATATGCTAGATTTTTTTCAATAAGAAGCAATGCCCATGAATATAATTGATCAAAATAATCTGATGCATAACACTCGGCATCCCACTGATAGCCTAGCCATTTAATGTTTTCTTTTATGGCATCTACATATTGTTGCTCTTCTTTAGCGGGATTGGTGTCGTCAAAACGCAAATTTACAGGAGCAATGTACCGCTCACCGAGATTGAAGTTTATACAGATCGCTTTGACGTGGCCTATGTGCAAATACCCGTTTGGTTCTGGCGGAAAACGAAAACGTAAATCAGATTTTGAATGTCCGTTTTTGAGGTCTTCCTCAACAAGATGCTCAATAAAATGTAGGGAACGCTCCATGATAATTATTTATGGTAAAGATAATGAATGTAAATATGGGAAGAAAAGTGAAAACAGTCTTTATATTTGCATTCTCAATGGGAAAAATATTTTTGAAAAACATCCGTCTTTACGCCTTTCACGGTTGTATGGATGAAGAAGAAAAAATCGGTAGCGACTATATTGTCAATGTCGTAGTACACACCAACCTGGAAAAATCATCCTACACAGACGCCTTAGGCGATACGGTAGATTATGTTTCCTTACATGCAATTGTAAAAGAAGAAATGGGTATACGCGCTAAATTGCTTGAAAAAGTAGCTGACCGAATCATTAAAAGAATTTTTAAAGAACACCTCGAAGTTTCTATAGCAAGAGTTAAGGTGGCCAAACAAAACCCACCTATAGGTGGAAATGTTGAAGGAGTAGCCGTTGAATTAGAACTCGAACGATCGGGGGTAAAATTCGATTAATAATTAGTACTTTTAACCCATGGCATCGTGGCCGAGTGGCTAGGCAGAGCTCTGCAAAAGCTTGTACAGCGGTTCGAATCCGCTCGATGCCTCTTTATTTTTCAAAATAAAGTTTTCCTCCTAGCTTTTTCTGATATACCTTTTTTACAGGATCGCCGTAAACACGAAGCACACTTCCTGCCATAACCTCAGCGTTAATTAGATCTGAAACTGTTACATAAGCATATCCACCTCCAATTAATTTCGTTTGTACTTGACTCGTTTGCAGTTGCTCTGCTTCACAGCTTCCTCCAGTGTTTACATTGAGGTTAAAACTAGACACGGTTCCCTCTAACTCTATTCTACCACCATTTGTAGCTACGGCATCCAAACGATCCGCATAAATTTCGAAATCGAGAACTGCTGCTGAATTTGACTTTAAATTAAGGCTTGTTTGTACTAGTGGCCCTTGTGATGTTATTTTCGCTTGCTGCGTGGCTGTTATTTCGTTTAGTAATTTGCTGTGGTATAAATCTACTCGTGTCGGTAGCGAATCGGAAAAGCTACCTAGGGAAATTTTGACTTGTAATACCCCGTTTTTAATTCCAAGAATTACGTCGTCTGACTGAGGACCATAAACCACTGCTTTGTTAACTTCAGAAGCAATAAGATTGACCTCTAGGCCTGAATATACTTTAATTCCTAAAAAGGGTGAGGTTGTAAGTGTCCTTCTTTGATTGTCCTCCTGTGCGTTAGCAAGATAAACGCTCACAACTAAAAACAATGTCAGTATAATTTTTTTAGAAAACATAGAGCAAAAATCTTCAATTATTTAATGGAAACAAAGTCTAGAAAACGTTTTATGATATTAACTTTTTTTACTGCTATTTTTATTGGATCTCCCAGCTGATAAACTTTTTTTGTTCTTTCCCCTATCAGGGCGTGTCGGTCCATATCAAAATAAAAGTAATCTTCTTTCATATCAACAGTCCGGATCATTCCCTCACATTTATTCTCAATTAACTCGACATAAAGACCCCTATCGGTTACCCCTGAGATTACTCCTTCAAATTCCTCACCAACTTTATCTTCCATAAAGACCATTTGCATGTGTTTAATAGAATCCCTTTCTGCCTTCGTTGCCAATTGTTCTCTTTGAGAACTGTGTTCACATGCTTCTTCGAGAGCATTTTCTGATACCAGTGGTCCTTTGTCTAAAAAGGTTTGTAATAAACGATGAACTAGAACGTCAGGATAACGTCTTATAGGAGAAGTAAAATGAGTGTAATGTGAAAAAGCTAATCCGTAATGTCCAATATTATCGGTTGTGTATTCTGCTTTTGACATACATCTCAAAGTTAAGGTGTCTATCAAATTCTGTTCTTTTTTTCCCTGACAGGAAAGAAGGAGGTTATTAATTTCTTTGTTAATTCCTCTTCCCTTGGGATTAAACGAATAACCAAAACTACTCACGGTGCGCTTTAAATTTACTAATTTTTCTTCATCAGGATCATCATGTACACGGTATACAAAAGGAAATTTTTTCTGCTGAGCGCCTATAAAAGTTGCTACTTTTCGATTGGCAAGCAGCATAAATTCCTCTATCAATTTATTCGCATCTTTAGAGCTCTTGAAGAATACGGAATCTGGTTTTTTGTCTTGATTTAGATTAAAATTTACTTCAACTCGATCAAAGGAGATTGCTCCTTTATTCATTCTATCTTTTCTTAAAATCTTTGCTAGCCTATCCAACTCAAGTATCGCAGCAAAAACGTTATCGGGTACTGAGTACTTTTTTTTTGTTAAAGAGACGGTTAAATCTACTTCTGGTTTTTGATGCTCTAACATATACTGTACTTCCTCATACGCAAAGCGGTAATCAGAAAATATTACTGTCCTTCCATACCATTCTTTTAAAACCTTTCCAGAGGAATCCAAAGTAAAAACTGCAGAGAAAGTAAGTTTTTCTTCATTGGGTCTCAATGAACACAAGCCGTTAGAGAGTGCTTCTGGCAACATAGGTACCACCCGATCAACAAGATATACAGATGTGGCACGTTCGTATGCTTCTCCGTCCAATTCAGAGTTTGGTGTCACATAATGAGATACATCTGCTATATGAATCCCTACTTCTATCTTACCATCACCTAGATTCTTAAAAGAGAGTGCATCATCAAAATCTTTTGCTGTTCTCGGGTCTATAGTAAAAGTAAGAGTCTTTCTAAAATCTCTTCTTTTATCTGCCTCCTTTTTATCAATATTTGTCGGTATTTTCGCTGCTGCTTGTTCTACAGCCTGAGGAAAATCGTAAGGTAATCCGTAATTGTGTAAAATTGCATGGATCTCTGTCTCTGTTTCTCCAGGAGGACCAAGACTTTTTACTATAGTGGCATGTGGTGCATCTTTATTGTTTTTCCAAGATTTGAAAGTAACCACCACTTTTTCTCCATCCTTATACTCTTTTAAATCTTTCTTCTCTATAAAAAAATCAGTATAACTTCTACTGTTTCTACAATTGACAAAGGCGAAATCTTTTTGTCGTTCCAAGATACCTACATACTCTTTTTGGGCTCTTTCGATTATAGACTCAACATGGGCCTCAAAAAATTTATCTTTTCTATGAATACTGATTTTTACAAGATCACCATCCAAGGCCCTACTTAGTTTTTTCTTAGGGACTATAAGTTCTTCTTCAAAATTTTCGATCATTACAACCCCCTTACCTGTAGGGATAATTCGAAGGATCGCTTCTTCTGTTTTTTGCTTTCGTTTGTTGTAATGATACTTTCCCCTTTGAGTAGAGACAATAATTTGTTTGCTGTTAAGCTGATTCAAAACGCGAATTATATCATTTCTTCCCTTTGTATCTCTAATTTCAAGTATAGAAGCAAGTTGTTTGTAGTTAAAAATTGCCTTAGGAGAATTTTTAAATAACTCAAGTATTTTACGTTCTAATCTTTTTAGGTCTTTCTTCTTTTTAGACATTCAGCTGATGGCTTATAGCAAAGGTACAACAATCATCTTCCTCCACTTATGAACACTATTAACATATTTATTTATTTTATTTTTACTCTCTTTAAAAATATGATTGTGTATATAGCTTGTTAGTAGTAATGATAAAATTATTCCTTTTCTCTTTTATATAAAAAATGAGTAAAATAATCCACACTTTTTAAAAAGTAGTTCACAAAACAAATCATTATAAATCAGTAAACTGAGGGAGTTGTTTACTTTATGTTTACAACGCAAAATGTATATAAAAAACAAAAAAAATTTCTTTTCGTTTATTAATAAGCAGATATTTTCGGTCTATTTTTTTCTTATAAGTTTTTCCAAAAAACTTGTTTTTTCTTTATTTTTTCACAACAGGAAATAGGTGTTGCAATTACAGATTGTTTTTTTATATTTTGTAAACAACTATTGAATAAAGATGTTCACCGCTCGTTAACAATCAATAAAGCTTTTATAATTTTACTTAAAACATTAAAGATGAATATTAGTATTGGAAACGATCATGCAGGACCCTTGTACAAAAAGGAGATTGTTACTCATTTAGAATCAAAAGGATATGTGGTTTTTAACCACGGTACAGACACCGAAAATAGTGTAGATTATCCAGATTTTATACATCCTGTTGCCGAAGATGTTTCTTCTAAAAAATCGAGCTTAGGAATTATTATATGTGGCAGTGGAAACGGTGCATCTATGACCGCGAATAAACACCAAAACATAAGAGCAGCACTCTGCTGGAGTGCTGAGATTGTTAGTTTGGCACGTCAACATAACGACGCCAATATATTAAGTATTCCCGCCCGATTTGTATCTATGCGAGAAGCTTTAGAAATGGTAGATGTTTTTATTACTACTGCTTTTGAAGGCGGCCGCCATCAAAAAAGAGTAGAAAAAATAGCTTGTTCGTAAAATGCTTCAATTTGAATGCAAAAGGTTTGAAGAGCTTTCACTAAAGGAACTGTACGATATCTTTGCTTTACGAACGGAGGTGTTTGTTGTTGAGCAAGATTGCGTTTATCAGGACATAGATGGAAAAGACGCAGCTGCTCTTCACATTAGTGGATTTGATAAAAAGAAAAACCTAGTTGCTTATTCAAGAATTTTACCTCTCGGTCTTACTTATGATTCACATACAGCAATCGGAAGAATTGTAGTAGCACAGACGCATAGATCACAAAATTTTGGCCATGATTTAGTTAATTATAGTATAAAAATTGCCAAAGAACACTTTTATAAGCTCCCAATTAAAATCTCAGCCCAATCCCATCTGGTGCCTTTTTACAGCGAACATGGATTCGAACAGGTAGGAAAAGAGTATTTGGAAGATGGTATACCTCATATAGCGATGGCACTTGAGGATTAGTTTTTATATATACTCTTAAACAAAGATTCTACATCTTTAATTAAGGGATCAAGTGAAGGAAATTTTGAGCCTCTAAACAAAAGCATTCCTGAACCAAAAAATAAGGATTCGGAGGGCAATTCTTTAACAGCGATACGCAACAATCTCTTGATGCGATTTCTGTCAACTGCCTTTTGAAAAGATTTTTTAGGCACGGAAACCCCAGAAAAATAGCAATCCTTCTTTGTGTTATGTAAATACTTTAACAGAAGAGTTTTTGTCTGGACAATATTACCCTTGTCAAAAAGTAGATTTACTTCAGTTTTTCCCTTTAAGCGTTTAATTTGAATCCTTTTCTGTGTCGACATAATAATTATTGCTCTTGTCAATATCGGCCATCAAATTGCTTGGATCAATAATGACTGTTTCAATATCCAGAACATTACGATCAAGAGGCAAATTGTATTTAGGGTTCGCCCAAGTCCAATCTTTATGTACCTTCCAAGGTATTCCATAGTGATTTTCTTTTTCCCCACGCATCAATGAAATAGGGATGTAGTGTAAGGCGGTATCTCCATTTTTATAAATAACTAAAATTTCTTGAGGCATCGGAATTAACCCCTTTCTCTCAAGGTGAAGCACACTTCCTGTTTCAGTATTTTCAAGACCATTTATCGCATAGTCAATTTTATTTGTGGTCTGTGTCCAGTCGGTAAGATACCACTGTAATTGGAGACCGGATACCCGCTCAGCAACTCTTCTAAAATCATTTGGCTGGGGGTGTTTAAACTTCCATTCATTGTAGTAAGCTTGAAGAATTTCAAAAAGCTTTTCTTTCCCTACGATATAACTCAATTGGGCCAAAAACACAGCGCCTTTATTATAGGCAGTACTTTCATACGCTAAATTGTGTTTGTATCGGTTTGCATTGGTACTTTGCGGCATTTCAAAACCAGAGTTAGCAAGGTTAAAATATCCTCTGTAAGATCCCTCCAGAGGGAACTCTTTTTTCTCCTCTAAAATTTCATTAGAGGCCAATGCGGAAATGAATGAAGTAAACCCTTCGTCCATCCACTCGTGTTTTGTTTCGTTTGTTGCGAGTATGTGCTGAAACCACGAATGAGCTAATTCATGAGCGGTTACACCGAAAAGAGAACCGTATTTTCTTCCACCAGTAATTAAAGTTAGCATCGCGTATTCCATACCGCCATCACCGCCCTGTACCACGCTGTATTGTTTGTAAGGGTAAGGTCCAATTTTAGCATTGTAATACTCCATCATTTTTGCCGTATCAGGCTGTAGTTTTTTCCAGTTTTCAATTATTTCAGGATCGTTTTTATAGAAAAAATGAAGCTCAACCCCATTGGGCCCGGGGTAGGTGTCGTGAATATAATCAGGATCAGCTGCCCATGTAAAGTCGTGAACTTCAGGAGCTATAAAATGCCATGTAACCATTCCCTTTTTAGATTTTGGTCGTTTTCTTTCAGAATAGCCTTTTCCAATCTCCTCTGCATTCTGCAAATATCCACTAGCCGCAACAGTATAATTTTTATTCAGTGTAATTTTTACATCGAAATCACCCCACACCCCATGAAATTCTCTTCCTGTGTATGGATCGGTATTCCAGCCCTCCACATCGTATTCTGCCATTTTAGGATACCATTGCGCCATAGAAAAAGCCACTCCCTCAGCAGAATTTTTTCCCGCCCTTCTTACAACATCAGGAACCTGTCCTTCAAAACTTAATTCAAGAATAGTGCTCTCACCCGGCAAAAGAGGTTCGTTTAAAGTAACCTCTAATATCGTTTCTGCCTCCTCTGTCTGGACCAAGGTACCGTTTTGAGTAAGGTTTTTAACCCTTAAAAAGCCCTGTTGTTCAATGCTTAGCGAATTAACATCAACCTTGAATCTTCGATTTTTATCAGCTGCATTTTTAAGCCTAACAGCCATTTCACTTCCTGGTTGAAAGGCGTTGAAATACAAGTGATAATAAACCTTATGATGGGTCTCAGGAGAGTTATTAGTATATACTAATTTTTGAGTTCCGCTATACCGTGAAGTTTCGGCATCTAAAGCAACTTCCATGGTATAATCCACCTTTTGTTGCCAATACTGAGCATGGGCAATGCCAAGGCAGCTCAAAATAGCGAGGGTAAGTAAGCGTATTTTCACAATTTGTCTTTTTGATAGTTATTTAGGGACTAAAGTATGATTTAAATTTAAAATGATTTTCCATACGGATCCCTTTCTCTGTGTTTTGAAGGGAAATGAGTTCGTGGCGTGGATCATGTTGTAAAAAAAGCAGGACCTCATTTTCAAAGGAATCGCTTAAAATTTCTTCCTTTTCTTTTAAAGTTAAAAGCGGCCGGGTGTCGTAACCCATAACGTAGGGTATGGGAATGTGACCTACGGTGGGTATTAAATCTGCGGCATATAGTATTTTTTTTCTTTGGTATTCAATTAGAGGGAGCATTTGTTTTTCTGTATGACCATCAATAAGCTGAATGGAAAAGGGGAAGGGGGTCTTTTTAATAAATGGCCCTGGATCTTCAATAAATTTTAATTGTCCGCTTTGTTCAATAGGGAGTATGTTGTCCGGCAAAAAGGAAGCCTTTTCTCTTGCGTTGGGTGCATTTGCCCAATCCCAATGAGACTTATGAACCCAGTAGTATGCATTTTTAAAAGCAGGAACCAAAGCTCCTGTATCATCTTTATTTACACCACCACCACAGTGGTCAAAGTGCAAATGGGTAAAAAAAACATCAGTGATGTCTTCAGGGTGAAAGCCTGCTCGAGCAAGAGATGAATTAAGAGAATAGTCGCCCCACAATCCATAGTGACGAAAAAAAGAATCGCCCTGTTTGTTGCCCATACCAGTATCGATAAGAATAAGTTGTTTTCCTTCTTCAACCAGCAAGCAACGCGACGCCATTTCAATTCGATTTTTAGCATCAGCAGGGTTGGTGCGCTCCCAAAGTGTTTTAGGGACAACCCCAAACATGGCACCACCGTCTAGCTTGAAATTACCAGCTTCTACAGGGTGTAGCTTCATTTCATTTAATTTTTATTCGAGCAAGCATATCGGCGGAGGTAAGGTAAAGGTAGTCTTCTTCTGCGTTAAAGCCACAATTTGCAGTGCTTTTCCCAGGCATTATACTTCCCAGATGTTTGCCACTTTCATCAAGCACCAGTACCCCTCCAGGACCTGTTGCAAAGATCACTCCAGAGGAATGAACCTTCAGTCCATCAAAAAGCCCACTTCGTGTTTGGGCTAAGAGGTTTCCATCAAAAAACGTT
>Ga0228606_1000707_pt1 | contig 10545 bp, 9 predicted proteins | sample 7DmetaG_FD_190066 | JGI IMG/M metagenome (GOLD analysis project Ga0228606, IMG submission 190066) | Seawater microbial communities from Monterey Bay, California, United States - 7D | ecosystem: Environmental > Aquatic > Marine > Coastal | place: USA: California | collected 2016-10-26 | reverse complement strand
TGCCCTTCTAGATGCCGACAACGGCTCACAAGACATGGGTACTGTCACCTACACCATCGCTGAATAACACCCTTCCCCCGCCCTACGGGCGGGGGATTTCCTAACTCCATCGTACCATGAGACTACTCTTACACGCACTCACTCTAGCTCTTTGTGTTAACCATGGAGCACACGGCCAAATCACTGTGCAAAGCGGACTTGCCCACCGCATCGAACGCCTGCCAGGGCAACAGGAGATTGTGCCTATTAAACTTAAAAATGTGGGCCATCAACCCTGCGCCTTCCACATCGAACTGGCGGATCTCAGCTCTCACTGCGACAGCGGTTACCGTTACCTACCTCCGGGAAGCACGGATGCCAGTTGTGTGAATTGGCTTGAGGCGGAAACGTATGACCACGTGCTGCGCGCAAACGAGGAGATAATCGTGAAGGTGCGCATGCGTATACCGAAAGGTTTCAACGAATCGAGTGCGCGCGCATGCCTGCTCGTGACTTCGAAACCGGAAAAAGAGGGCGATAGAAAGGGTCCGCGCTTGAACATTGAGTTGCGCTATGCCGTGAATGTACTCTACCGCAATCCCATGGTACCACCTGTGGTTGCTATGGAAGCTAAAGCGCTGGCAGTCGGTGAAGATCATTCGGTTTGGGCGCTGCGATATCAGAATGCGGGAAATGTAGATCGGATCATTTCTTCGCGAGCGCATTTGTTGAATGACCAGGGCGAGGTAGTCTATCAAACAGAAAGCTTGCATGCAAAGGGTTTGATCCCTAATCAATGCCGCACGGTTCAGTTTAAAAAACCCGATTTACCCGCAGGTGATTACCAAATGGTAGTGGTTAGCCAAACCGATGCCGGAGAAAAATTTGGGGTTACACATTCCTTAAAGTTATGAGGTGCGGGGGAGTAATAGCTTTGGTCATCGCTACACTTTCGGCTTGGAGCCAAGAGTGCGGTGAAGTAGTGGTTCGTGGGCCAGAGGAATTAGTTGCGGGCGGGATTTGGTCGTTGGCAGCGCATTGGACCGCGCTCCCCCCGGGTAAAAACATAAATATTCGCATAGACGCCCCACCACCATTTACGGTGCTTTCTATACCCGCGGAAGGACGTGCAGATTCCGGCATTGCACGACCCGTGTTTATAACATCAGGTCATGCTGAAGCCGGCGAATATTGGATACGAGTGGCCTTTGATGGTGCTTGTCCATGGCATACAGTAGACGATTCACTGCACGTTCGTGTACTGCCTAAACCACGCCTAAGTGCCAATATCCTTTCTGCTGGAAAGGACAGTGTCAACCTCTTAATCACTAATACGGGTAACGTAGCATTGAATTGTGGTGAAGCTCCTATTGCACCTACGGAATCCTATGAACATCAATCATCTAGAAAAGGGAATTCGGTCACTTTTTCCGCTCAAAGCGCGAATGGATGGGATACGCTCGTGGTGCTTGGACTAGCGCCGATAGGACGCTCTGAAAGTGTGGCGCCGGTTTATGAAGCAGGAGCGCCTTGGCTGCATTGGCGCTTACAAACGATCTATAGTGGACGCATTAGCAAATTGGGCACCGTTTCGTTCGAAAAGAATGCTTTTTCAGCGCGCGGACTACTTTGGAACGGCCGACTGCGGGGATCGGCAGAGCTGCAACAATCCTGGGGACGTTTGAGTACCGGGTATGGGGTTTTGCAACGGCATGTGCTTTCGCGCGCGAAAGAAATGAGCTATGTTCGGATGGAAGTTCCTTTCAACGAATTTACCGGTGCGCTGGAGTGGCGGGATGGACAACCCATGGCGGGGTTGCGCTGGAATGGCGGGAATTTGGATTCACGCGTAACACTTTTTGGTGGTGGTTCGCGGCAATTTTTAGGGATGCAACACCGCATACAATTAGGCCATAATCAACTGTATTTTAATCAATACGAAGGCATGACCCTCGCGCAATACAATGGGCAAAAAGGCGTACACCGCTGGTCTGTGCATGCCGCCTATATTCCAGATAATTTGCGCGCGAAAGCCCCATATAGCTCCTTTATTCGTGCACATGCCTCAGGGGTATTGGGACCGAACCGATGGCTGGGTCAATCGGCCCTGTTTGCGGATGCAAATGGGAATTGGAACGAATTTCACCTCTTTCAAAACGACCTCACCTTAGGTCCCTGGCGCTTCTCCACCAGGGGCCAATTCTTTTCTTCCGCCATCACTTCAAAACAACTTCGCCTCCAAGGAGAATACCGAAGCGGTGCATGGCAATGGCAGAGCAGTGGTGAATGGCGTCAATTGGGCCATTTGCCTCCTCATATGCTTTACCAGCACCAACTTCGTTTACGCACTTCACGAGCCTACCTCCAAACCCAATTTCGGCACCAACCCAGCACTGGAAGATGGTCCATCCTAGGTTCCGGAAATATGCAATTCAAACAGTGGTCACTACGGGTACAGTCAGCCCTCTTCGCAGGTGCAAATGGCGGAGCAAGACACCAGCAAAACCTACAACTCTTTCGCCGTACAGCGCACGGTAACCTTTCCGTTTCCGCACAATCCCTGCGGCGTGCCGCTATCGGGTGGAACGGCAGCTTGCACGCCCGATCTCCCTACAAAACACTAACTGGACAATGCCGGGATGAACAGGGCAATCCGCTCGAGGGTATAGAGATTAGTGCCCAAGGAAAATCCGTCATTACAGACCTTAATGGCTCGTTTGGTTTCGCTCATCTCGAAGGCACCGATGCTCTTTTAAAAATTAATGCCGCCAGCCTTCCCTTTGCCACTCAGCCTATTTTAGGCTATGAACAGCGCCAATTCCTGGAGCAACGCAAGCAGCACTGCACCCTAGGATTCTACCATACGCTTGGCCTGAGAGGAACCATAACACTTCAGCGAACGCAGCACGGAGCGCTTCGCCAACAGATCAACCTTGCCTCGCTTGAACTCACGCTTTATCATGAAGACAGTTCTTCTTTTACAACACCCGTTCGTGAGGACGGCCAATTTACCCTTGGGGGGCTGCCGGAGGGCCATTATTGCGGGGCGCTAGCTCCGGCGCCCCAGGGGTTTTCCTATGCACCCATTAGTATTGACCTTCGTGAAGGCGGCCCCTCGAACCTAAATATCATTCTCATTGAATTACCTCAAAACATTCCTTTTCAAGCCTTATGATACGCCGATTCTACTCCTTACAAATCGCACTTTTTTATTGCGTTAATTGCTCTTCTCAAATACTTTGGTCAGAGCAGAGTACCCACTTTGATCTTCATTTTGAACCCATTGCATTGATTGCTGTAAGTCAGCAAGAAATCCAATTGGCCCCTCCCGTAACCACAGCCGCAGGATCACCGGCCCTCACGGACAGTTTGTCTACCTCATTTCATCTTCGGTATACCATTAGCCCAGTGCACCCAATCGCACGATTGGTCCATACGGCTTTATTACCGGCCGGACTCACTTCCCGCTGGCATACGGCTCCCTTTCTACCCAAGAGTGGCACATGCACCCTCGCGCCATCTGCCACACACAATGGAACTAATCAGTTTCTTACCGCCGCCATTCATGGTCATTCGGGTACCGCACCGCAAGACGGTATACCGTTGACCTTGCACATAGCCTTAAGTCGAACACAGTACCAATACCTCGACGCCAATCTTCACCTCCTTAATCTCACCTATCAATGCTTATAAGAATCATACTCGTTTTACTTTATATCCTCATTTCTAATATGTTAATGAGCCAGAGTCTCTCAATAAATTACACAGAATCTCGTGTTGAAATCAATAGCACACACCTCCAACCCCCGCAGACAGCGGGCGCAGATTATGCCGCTTCCATACCGATGGATCAAGGAGCCTTTGTATCGGTACAGGATGTTCGGTCAAGTACGAATTGGTGTTTGTTTGCCTACCACACCGAACCATTACAAGGCAGTGCAGCGTTGAAAATCATACCTGATATTGCCTCTGTACCTCCGGAAAATATTGGTGTAAACACTCCAACAGATCTCCTCTTGCAAAGGCAGCCGCAGCCACTCTTTTCAGGTACGGGACCTTTAGACCAATTGTTCTTATCATTCACCCTCGAACACGCCCATGTGTCCCAGAACGCCAAAACCGCACCGGTCTACATACTTTACCAACTCGTGGAAGGCGGTTGCCCACCGGGGCCATAAAAAACCCTCCGGGCGCTAGGCGCCCGGAGGGTTTTTGTGAACTATTATTTTCGCGGTTCTTACACCAACTGAATATCTACGCTCATCAGATTTTTAAACTCTTCTAATCGGAGGTTAATCTCATCAGTAGTCAACTCCGCAATGCGTTCTGTACCGAATTTCTCTACCGTAAAACTCGCCATAGCAGATCCCCAGATAACCGCACGCTTCATGTTTTCAAAGCTAATGTCATCTGTTTTCGCTAGGAATCCAATAAAACCACCAGCGAACGTATCGCCAGCACCAGTAGGGTCAAATACCTCGGCCAACGGCAATGCCGGAGCACTGAATATTTTATCCTCATGTAAGAGTAATGCCCCATGCTCACCTTTCTTAATGATTAGGTATTTTGGACCCATCGTCATGATCTTCTGAGCTGCTTTCACCAAGCTGTATTCCTCTGAAAGCTGACGTGCCTCCTCATCGTTTATGGTCAAAACGTCAACACCCTTAAGGGCAACCATTAGATCATCCCAAAAGTGGTCCATCCAAAAGTTCATAGTGTCTAATACCACGAGTTTTGGGCGATTTGGTAATTGATCTAAGACCTTCTGCTGCACAGATGGCAACAGGTTCCCCAACATTAAGTACTTACAATTCTTAAAACCTTCAGGCACGATCGGGTTAAATGTCTCTAATACATTGAGTTGCGTATCTAGAGTGTCACGAGTGTTCATGTCCGTATGGTATTTACCTTTCCAAAAGAAAGTCTTGCCATCGGGAATGATCTGTACCCCTTCTAGATCGACTCCTTTTCCAGAGAGTAGATCTAAGTGTTGCTGCTCAAAATCGGCTCCAACAACGGAAACGATATTGCTCTTTTCCACATGATAACTCGCGCTCAGCGCAATGTAAGTTGCTGCACCACCCAGGATGCGATCCGTTTTTCCGAAGGGCGTTTCTAAGGCGTCATACGCCATCGTTCCAACTGTAAGTAAGCTCATTCTAAGAGTTTTTAGATACGGCGAAGTTACACGTGTACCTTTATATTCACAACAGAAATAACGGATAGAAAAGGGGCCGCAAATCGCGGCCCCTTTTGCTTAAGAATGGCCCGGTTGCTTAATCATTCGTCTAACAGAATAACGGGTGCATATTGAAAGCGCAATAAACGTACCTCCTAAGCTCAGCACACCTTGTTTCATATTGTCTATAAGGCCTTTTCAAACACGCTTGTCTAGCAAATGTCTAGTTAAATGCATCAAGGATGCAAAGTTATAACCGCAGTTTCCTTACACCGATTAGAAAAAAGTGAGCGCTCGTGAGTGCGCCGCACTTTCTTATAAGAGAACCATATGCTCCAGCGGCGTGTATCAAAAGTCGTCTGTTCCGAAAAAAAACAACTTTATGTATTGTGGAACCTATGAACTTGCCGTATTATTGCAGCCCATTTCTAAAGAAATGAAACCTAAATTCCTCCTTAGCTCAGTTGGTTAGAGCATCTGACTGTTAATCAGAGGGTCCTTGGTTCGAGCCCAAGAGGAGGAGCAACTAAAATTATAAAACCGTTACACTGTTATAGTGTAGCGGTTTTTTTATTTTAACATGGTTTTTAAAATTACCCCTATGCGCATACTCTTTTTCTTTTGCTCTTGTTTGGGCTTAACCCTGCTGCCTAGTTGTTCTAGGGTGATTTATGATGCAAATGTTGATCATTCAATTGGCACCTTTTCAAGAAGCATTGAGGTAGAGGGAAAAACTAGAGAATACATTGTCTATGTGCCAAACACTTACGATACAATTAAGTCTATTCCTGTGATGTTAAACTTTCATGGCTGGACGATGTCCGCTAGGAATCAGATGGAGGATGTAAGTGATATGCGTGCCTTATCGGAACAGGAAGAGTTTATATTGGTATATCCTCAGGGAACTAGGCTGTGGGGATCAACCCATTGGAATGTTGGATCATGGACATTAGGCAGTAATGCAAAGGATATCGAATTCATAGATGCATTGATTGATCAAATTGCTGATAATTATAATATTGACGACGAACGAGTTTATGCCTGTGGATATTCTAATGGTGGTTTCTTTAGTCATGAATTAGCCTGCCAGCTGAGCCAAAAAATAGCGGCAATTGGTACTGTTGGGGCGAACATAAGTGAAGAAACCGTCAATACCTGCAACCCTTCTCATCCTATTCCTATAGTTACTATAAACGGGACAATGGACGAAGATATCGAGTATGACGGTTCCGTTCCAGAGAGAACTCTTTCGCAGGAAGAAACTCTTGAATATTGGCGGACGTTTAACAACGTAGATACCGTACCCAGCATAACTAACATGCCTGATTTGTATCCATCAGACGGTAGTACAGTCATTCAGTACCAGTACGTAGACGGAGATAATAATTCTGAGGTTGAACATTATAAAGTAGTCGATGGCGGTCATGACTGGCCTGGAGCATTCGGAAATTTCGATATAAATTCGAATGTGATTATTTGGAATTTTGTCTCTCAGTTTGATATTAACGGAAAGCTATAAAACTATCTCACCAATAAGAAAACTCAATTATTTAAGGAATATTAAATTCAAAAGAAGAAGTTGTGCTGCAATTTTGAATAATAGGGGGAGCACTGAAAAGCACTTGTTAGCAATAGCAGGTGCTTTTTTTGTTCGTGTTTATAAATAGGGACATTGAATATTTGCGCTAACCGATTATGATTCTCTCCTAACAGCCTAGTAAATGATAGGCTTGCCTGTTTCAATCAAATGAAATTTTTGTCCTGAACAATCCATTACTATTGAGCTTCCCGCACCCATAAAGAATAATTCCGCTTCTTGCATGTCAAAGTATTCACAATTGGACGTCATGTGCGCTTTAACCGCTTTATCGGGAATGATGTAATCAAATTTTGCGCTATAGAAATACCCTTCGTTTTCAAAGTCTAAAACATTATGCTCATTCTTAAAAAACAACTTTGCTTCTCCCAATTTAGTCCTTTGAGACAAACCATGGGTTATCTCATAAACATCAAAGAATAGAACATCACTTTCCGGTTGAACTAGATTGTTACTGTCCAAAGATGAAACCCATCCTTTACTTTTTATTCTGTTCTCTGTCAAAGCGCTGAGCCCTTGAGCAAAGATCAATAGCAATGTGATTCTCAATAAATGTTTCATGGTTTCATAGTTTGATGATTTCTATTAAAGCTCTGGTTTTTAAAATAGAGAATTGTTTCAAATTGTCCTTTTTCAGGGCTTAACAAACTCGTTAATAGAAAATTAATAGCCACTTAACTTCTCAGAAACAAAAGGGTCATCGAGCTGCTTCCTTGGTTATTTGAAGGCTGTTCCAGGTGAGGATGATGTTATTATTAAGGAGGAAAAACGGACCTGCTCCAAAGTGAAAGAATGGTGAAAACAAGAAGTTGTGCTACAACGTTGAATAATAGAAGGGACAAATCATAAGCACTTGTTAGCAATAGCACGTGCTTTTTTTGTTCTGTAAGGCTTGTCGCCTATTTTTCATCATCGGAGCTTGAAAGACAACCCCGCACGTAAAATTGGTCCAGCGCTCAACTGCTCCCCTAAAGAATAGCCCGCTGTTTTATAGCCGGCTTGTAGTGTAGCTCCGAGCAGTGAATATGACCCGTAATCCGTTAAGAAATCATAATTCGCAGTAATGTTTAACAAGCCTCCAAGTCCACTGTTCCTCACCAAAACGTCTTCAGAGTAAAAATCAATTTGTGGTTGGTCCCAGAACTCTGTTACAACGTTAAAAGACAGCCGCTCTGTTGGCTTGAGGTTCCAGGCTCGGGCGCCTACTCTCCACGAGGAATAGAACGTTCCATCGCCGTGACTAAATGAAGTTTGGTATAATTGTTTTCCTTTTTTGAAATAGCTCTGGTATACCAATTCAGGCCCATAAGGGGTGTATTCAAATCTGAACCGAGGAAGAAGGCCAACATTATCACTTATTGGAATGAACTTTACTTTAGTCGAGCGTTTCCCGTAGAATAAGTAGTCATAAAAAAGAGACTTAAAAGCATAAAAATTTATTGGATCCGTCAGTAGTGCAAACAATGAGATTGTCCGCATACGAGATTGTGTTAGACTTTCTCTCTGAAAATAAAATTCGTTAATGTTGCGACGATAAGTATTCGGATCGCCAAATTCATTTTTTACGAAAGCGGTATATCCGGGCATGTCGTTACTCCCGTATAAGTAAGCTGCAGCAAAATTATAATTTAGGCTTCCGTCAAGTAAGAAGTTCTTTCGCATGATGTCTGAAACGACCATATTTGCCTCCGAACCTCCCATAGTCATAAGGAGTCGCTCTTGATTCGTAGCGTCCTCTAGCCCTTCTAAGCTTATAAACGAAAACTAGTTGCCAAACGGCGGGGGTGGATTATAGGTGATTCCTATTATATTTCCCTGTGCCTGAAGTGCCCTATATCCATGACCAAATCGTTCGTGATTCATCGTCATGATGTAATCAGTTAAAACATAATTTGTCAGTAGTAGTTTCGAAAATCGGTACGCTGTGTTTATCACTTGACTACCGCTTCCCTCTTGTTTGATTTTTGTTGGAAATAGGAGTGTGTCCACGAAATCGGTGGCATGAAAACATGCATTAATGTTTTCTCCAGAATAAAATTGGCCTTTTTGCGACTCACAAGTACAGGTATAACGCGACTGGGCTTTACCTAGAAAACAAGTGAAAATGATCATCAATAATGCCGTCTTTATTTTATCCATATTCAGATTTTTCGAATACATTCGAAGATATGACTATAAAACCATTGTTAGCGACCCTCCTCTTCGTATTAACCTTAACCAATTGTTCCCGTGAAAATTGTGAGGATTGGTATGAAGGTAACGATTGCAGTACTCAGCAAAGAGATAAGTTTTACGGTGTCTACATAGGCGTTCTTAAGACTTATGACCCCCAGGGAGATCGTGTTTCGGAAGGAACTATTGATCTTACGATTGAACAAGGCACTGAGATTAATGAGCTTCGCTTAACCAATCAACAGGACTGTGTTTTTGTTTTGACTACTACTGGTGAAACAGGGTTTACTATCCCTAATTATAACGGAGGTACTGGCGGCACTGTTAATGGAGAAGGCGGTTTTAACGGTAAAACAGTTTTCTTTATTCTCGAGGGTGAGGCTGGCTCTTCTCAATTTTTCGGGTCGAAGTAGTAGATGCCTTTTTAGCCTTAACATAATGTCAAAAGAAATCTTCTATCCACTTCTACTATTACTCATTCCTTTTATTGGAACCTTATTCTCTAGTGATGTGAACTGGGGCGTTTTCGACTTCATCGTTATGGGTTGCCTATTGATACTGTTTGGGGCAGGGCTAAGATTAGTAAGTACCAAAACAAGGAGTTCAAAAACCCGCATCCTAGGCATATGTCTATTGACGTTACTTTTTCTTGCGGTCTGGGTTGAGTTAGGCGTAGGTTTTTTTTCAAGTTGTTTTTCAGGAACCTAGTTCAACCTTCCCATCGCGTTGATGGCACAGTGCTTGCTCGAATAACGACCAACCCCCGTAGAAATATCCTACGTCGCTGTATCTTAGCTCTAGATGCGCGCTTTTTCCTACCACCTGTCCGCTTTACTGTTTCCACTGTTTTCTGTGGGACAAACGTTCGTACAACCTCAACCCAACGAAGCCTTTCTACAAAGCGAAGTTGCACAAGTGCATATCACTGTCTCTCAAAGTGATCTCAACACATTGCTCGGAGACAGTCTGTTTAGTGACCATCACTTTCCTGGGGTATTTCGCTATGAAAGTGCCTCCTTTTCAGATACCATTCAAAACGTAGGTTTTAGGGTTCGAGGCAACACCTCTCGTAATGCAAAAAAGAAGGGTTTTAAAGTCTCTTTTAATGAATACACGACGGGTCAGAAATTCAAGGGCATCGAAAAAATGAACCTCGTTGGCCAGCACAACGACCCTTCACTCCTGCGGTACTGGACCAGTCTCTATTTTCTTCAAAGACACCGCCTTATTGCCTCGCGAACGAGCTTTGTGAAACTCTTTATAAACGGCGCTTACAGAGGCGTTTACCTTAATGTAGAACACATCGACGACGAATTTCTTCAAAAGCGGTTTATTGATGACGACCAGGGCAATCTATACAAAGCCAGCTGGGGTGCAGATTTGAATTATTGGGGTACTAACGCAAATTCATATACAGGCGTTTACGAACTGAAAACCAACACAGATTCAAACGATTACAGCGCATTCATCTCGTTTTTAGACTCCCTCAACAACCTCAGCGATGACGATTTCCCGTGTTACATGGAGCGCAATTTTGAGGTCAACCATTACCTGAAAACATTAGCAGCAGAAATCATCATAGGACATTGGGACGGCCACGCATACAACAATAATA
>Ga0228606_1000694_pt1 | contig 10643 bp, 10 predicted proteins | sample 7DmetaG_FD_190066 | JGI IMG/M metagenome (GOLD analysis project Ga0228606, IMG submission 190066) | Seawater microbial communities from Monterey Bay, California, United States - 7D | ecosystem: Environmental > Aquatic > Marine > Coastal | place: USA: California | collected 2016-10-26 | reverse complement strand
AGCGCGCCCGCAATTGTGACAGTCTTATCAGACAAGTCATAGAAGGCATTCTTGTAACTCGATATGAAGCGATCAAGAATGTTGTTGACCCTTGCGCGTCCACCCGTGCCAGAGCCGCCGACGCTGGATTGCGTCAACGCCCAGGCAACCACAGAAGGATCATCTCCATTGGCGAGAACCTCAAGGTAGGCCTCACAGCTTGTCAGCGAGTGATTGCCTGCCAGACCATCATAGGCGGACTTGCCCGCCTTGAAGCCGCTGCAAATCGGGAGCGCTGCCCATTCATAGGCAATCGCATCTCCCATGTTGACGTAATCTGTGCGGGTAGGATCCCAGCCGCGTCTCTTAAGCAGGATTTCAGCCAGCTCATCCTGTGTTTGGCCGTCAAAGAGCCTGTCTTGATCGATGCCTTCAGAGCGCACCAAGCCACGCAGAGTATCCTCCATAATCTGATAGCGGCCCGCCGCTTCAGATCTTGAGGTGGCATCGATACTGTCTTGCCATGCAAGCACCTCACGAATGCTCATCGTTGAAAGCGCGCGCGGCGGTGCACTTGAAACACCACGATAATAATCATCATAACCGGCTGGGCCTTCAATCGTACCGATGAAGTCAAGCATACCTCTTGTCTTGGGATCGATCTCCGAGGCATGGCTAGGCAGCGAGCTAAAACAAAATATGAGGCCCACAGCAAAGAAGGCCCAGAGCCACGGCAGGCGCATGTTGAGACAGGAACGTGCGGCTGAGTGGAACGATATACCCTCATAAGGATTGGTTTGCGCCGAGACATCGATAGAAGCCCGCGAGGTGGACGTTAAAAAAACGCGCGCGCACAAATTCCCCAGAAAAGACTGAGCAATGTTGCTGCGCTTTTCTGAGAAAACTGCCATTAGGACGGCTCAAGAATGATGTCTTTGGACACCATGATGTTGAAGCGGTAGCCAGATCTGATCTGGAGAGTTGGCTGAAGCCGCGATTGCTTCTCGTTGAACACACTGGCGGCCGTGGTATTGCCTCGGCCGAACTGGCTGCCCAGCCCGGCAATAGCACTGCCGATTGAGGAGTCATCCGTGCTTGATCCACCAGTGATACTGTCTTCAATTTTGCTTTGAACGGCCGTCTCGCCCGCACCCAAAATCGAGTAAAGCAAGTTGCCGCCCAGATTGGCTAAGAAGTTGCCCTTGCGTTTATCCGCGAAGCCCGCGCGCCCCGCGACATCCATTGCCTGTTGGTCTTCAAGAACCAAGGTATCACCATCCGGGAAGATCAGATGCGTCCAGACAACATTGATGCGCTTTTGAGCGTAATCAACATTGGGATCATAAACACCGAACAAACGGCTTCCAGCGGGTATGAGCAAGTGTGACCCTGTAACCGTATCATAGACATCAAGGCGCACCATGCCGACAACATTCCCTGGAATGTCGGAGTTGATTTCGGTCACGAGTGTGCCTGGAATAACGGTCCCCTTTTTGATCTCATATGGAGACCGCGCGCCACTGCGTGTGTATTTTGAATAGCCAACAGGATCTCCATCCGAACCAAAGGCAGGGTTTGAACTGCGCACCACAGCATCAGCAGCTTGAGGTTGCTCAGTCGGTCTGGCCAAAACCAATGATGGGGAGATAGCCGGCAGAGCAGCCTGACCCGACGCGCCAGCAGTCTCGACAGTGTCACTGCCAGTTGATCCTGTGCCCTGTGAGAACCCAATCTGTGACGGGCCGATTTTGCTGCTCATGGCTTCGCTGCGCAGCTTTTGCGTGTTTAACTCTTCAGTGAGTTCTGCTTCCAAAATTTGCTCAAGTCTTTTCAGCTCCATTTTTTGGCGAAGCGCTTCTTCAGGTGAAAGCTGCACCGCGCCTGATTCAACAGGATCACTTGGAACCTCTACAAAACCAGTTGTTATGGCCGCTTGATCATTCGTGAGCGCGACCACCTGGCCAACATTTTCACCGCTCGATAGACCTATACTGTCTGTTAAGATGTCATCGGTGGCAGGGCGATCAACGCCGGGAAGTTCGTTGCGCTCGACTTCTTGCTCGCCCCAAGTTCCAAATACCACAAGCAGGACCATTATGACTCCAAGCCCAGCCACGGCGAGGCCCTTATATGTCATTGAAACTTTATTCATTGCCAACTTCCTGCACATCTAAATCGACTAAGAAGAGACCGAGCGGATTGTCCTTAAGGATTTCGCGGGATTTCGGTGTTCTGAACTCAATTTGCACAATTCCAACAAAGCGCTTCGCGCCCCGCGCCCTACCAGATTGACGCGCATAGGCCGCCTCAACCCACTCCACGCGCCAGGACGAACCTGAAACAAAGTTGACGCTCTTAATCTCAACAGAAACTGTCTCAACAGCTGCACGCTTGACCGGATCATTCGCAGGCTGGCTCATGTGGTTCCTGATTTTTTCCACGGCCGCAGACCCTGAAGGTAGAAACTTCTCAAGAGCATGGTGGTTTTGAGACACAACGCTCAGGTCAGGGCTCACAGTACGATAGCGTTGGATAAAGAGCTCAAGCTCGCGCTTGATCACATGCGCTGGCCAATTGCCCACGCGCACAGGGTCCGCTGCAATCTCTGTGCGCCCCAGTTGATCAACCTGCACAATATAGGGAATGTACTGTGTGCGCGCGCCTGTCCATATGCCATAGCCAAGGCCAAGCGCCCCAATCCCGAGTGAAAGTATCGTTATGGCGCCTAATGCACGCACTGTCTTGCGCTGAGACGCAAACCGATCATCCCACTCCAATCGCGCAGCCATATATTCACTCTGAGCATCATTGGTCATGTCTTATCCCTTCTTAATATCGCGAATACGTGAGGCCAGCGCTGTGCCCGCCTTAGTGGCACCAGAGCCTAGAGCTTTGCCCCCAGCAGAAAGCGCTGCTTTGCCAGCGCCTGCGGTTGTGTTCGCTACACTCTTGGTGCCCTTTTGTGCGGCTCCGGTGATTGAGCTTGAAACGGCTGCGTCACTTGAAATGGCTGGAATGCCGGAAATGATTTGCTCCACGGCTTGAGGAACCGAAGTCATGAGCATGGCAAAAATCAGAACAATGCCGATGGTAATCAAACCATCTTCAAAGCTGCTCAGCGTTCCAAAGGCCTGAATGGTCAATGAGATAACTGAGGCCATCAGGATCATGGTAAACAGCTTGAAAATCTTCCCCACAGCCGAAAACAGGAAGTTCTTGGCAAACTGCGCCGTTACCTCCCAAACACCAAAGCCAAGCGCAAGAATGCCAACTGTGAAGACAACATAGATTTCAATGTAGGTCACAATCATAAGGCCCACGACCACCGCCCCAAGGATGCACAGAAGCAGCCAAACAATTGTTCCGCCAATTTTGCCCGAGAAGCCTTTGGAATCGTCAAATATCTTTTGACCCGATTCAAACATTTGCCAGAACAGATCAGATGGCTTGATGCTCGCCTCACTCTCGGTGGCATCAACAAGACCCTCGGCCGATTGAATCACAAAGGTCGCGATACCAACGTTTCCGGACCCCGTCGGAATGCCTTCAATGAGAGCCAGAAAGAACCCTGCTATCACGATGCGCGTAAAGAAGATTTGCATCAACTGGCCAAAGTCATCGCCCGCTTTGACCGTTTTTCCGAGCTTCCAAATCAATTCAATGGTCAACAAGCTCAGGAGAAGGTTTCTCGCGATGGCTGCAAGCTTAGTCGCAATACCGTCCACCGCTTGCCGAAAACTATCAGAAACCTGATCGATGCGTGCTGCACTTTCCTGCGCTTGAGACACTTCAGGAACGAGTATCAAGATCGCGAGAAGCGTGACGCCCATGAGGGCTAGATGGCCCGAAGCTGCATATTTGGGCTTTTGAAAGAACAAATCGCGCACAAAAGCTGCGCTGGTTTTTGAGACTGCGATCATAGAAAGCCCGCCTGTTTGTGATTAGAATTGGGGAAGGTCCATATCGGAACCAAGACGTGCAGGATGTCGCCCTTTGACAGAGGACCAAACACACGCGAGTCAAGCGAGCGTGGATCATCTCCCTGAACGGTATAGGCACCCTCTTCAGCGCTGATCTTTATGATCCGCTTCAGGAGGGGCGCGCCCTCTTGATCAACTGTGCAGGGTGGCACATAAGTCTCATCGAGAGGTGGAAGCTCTCTGCGCGCCACTGGGGCGCAAAACTCGGCATAGAGGCCTACGCGTGGCTCAGCATCGATGCGCATGTAGAATCCAACAGGATGAGACGCGGTTCGGTTGATACGCCCACCAGCCAATCCAAAGGCGCTGATAGCCAGAACCAACAGGACGAGAAGCCCAAAGCAAGCCTGAATTGTATATACTGTATATCTCATTTTGATATACTCCGCGCAGCACTCACAAGCATGGCAGTGCCTTTGCCAGCATGGAGGATCTCGATGTCAAAGAGCCGCGCAAACAAGCCCGCCACTTTTTTACGCATCTCTGACGTTGGAAAGGGCGCTGTCAGCTCATCGTTTGACACAACAATCGCCAGCTGCGCGCCTGCGCCTGCGACGCCAATCCAGCGCAATACTGAGAAGCCCTCAAAACAGGCAACCCACTGCACGGGATCTGAGGACGCTAGCAAACTGCCCCAGCTGCTAAGGCCCGCACCCACTGGGCCTGTGATGCCTGGAATGGCGACATGAGCCCTATAGACCTGTTCTGGCTCAGGGCAGCTTGCCGGATCAAAGCGCCAGATCTCTGAAGCACCGCCCTGCCCTTCAACTCCGATGAAGATTTGAGCGTTCTTGCTCACAGCCACTCGGCACCAGTGGTTTTTGCCAGCCCCGTCGTCAAAGCGGAAAATGTTTTCCCCAAGCACGGCTGTTGAATTTTCGGGAATGTGGGTTGCAAGCATTCGCCATTCGCCGCTGCGCGTCAAATAACCCTCGCTTGAGGGCTCAATAGAGTGAAATTCAGACCCCTGCGTTGACTGGCTCACATCATGACTTGGAACAGAGAACACAAGGTAAAGAGTGTTTGCTATAAGTGTGGATGCGATAAAGAGCGCCGCAAGCCCAAAGGGCATTTGCTTCTTGCGACGCAACTCAATCAACCCCGCAAGAATGGCGAGCAGAAGCAGCCCTATGATGCCCATGCCAGGATAGATGGCTCCGGTGACCAGCAATGGATTGGCAGGAAACCACGCAACGAGACATAGCAGAAGACTTGAAAAGCCGACTGTGCCAAATACCATGAAGAGACTTAGCACAACACCCGCTCCGAGAGCCGCTGAGAGGCTGTAGAGACCGTCATAACCCAGTGCCGATAAGCCCCAGGCACTCACAAGGGCAACCCAAACAAAGTGACCCGACACGCAGCCAAATTTGAGGCTGGATGACTTAAACAGAATAGCAGCTCCAAACGGCAGGTAGGCTATAACCAAAGGGACCGTCGGCACAAAAAATCCGGCGGCCGTAAGAGCCGCACAAAGAAGAAACACTCCCAATGCCGACATCGATCTGCGCGACATGGGCTTCCTTGAAAAATCAAGCCCTTTGACACGCGCAGCTGCGCCAAAAATCCTATGGTATAGAAGTTGCGTCACCTAATTGCCCGCGCCCTTTGTAAAACTCCCGATGAGTTCACGGCCTTTTGGCTCACGCTTAATCAGTTCGGCGCCACCTCTGGCTGTCTTGCGATGGGCCGCTTCCTCAGCATCCATCTGAGCCAGCCAACGCCCCTGGAAAATGGCCGTTTGCTCGTTCTGGGCGGCTGTAATCGTGCGCAGCTTTGTCAGCTGATGGGCAACCGAGGCTGCCAGCTCATTTCCGACCTGAATTGCCTCTACTTGCCCTTTGACAGTCTTACCCTGATCTTGAATGCGCCCCAATGCTTGCGCCTCTGTTGCAACGTCATCAACTGTCATGCGCGAGGCTGCGAGTGTTGTCTCAAGGGCGGACGTTGAAAGCTCGCTCCAACGATCGTAGCGCCCCTCAAACTCGCCCTTGGACAATCCGCTAAATTCAAATAATGGATCTGAAACCAGATTTGAGCGCAAAAGCTGATCCAGTTTTCCGCCATCAAATGCCAGGCTTTGAGCTTCGCTCATAGCGCCATGGAGCTCCATCAAAGAGCCCTCTACATCACGCCAAATCGTATCTGGCAAATTCTGCGTGTTCTGTACCATGTTTTGATAAGCAGCAAGCTGAGTACGCAAGGTCTCTACTTGTGTGAGTAACTGCTCAGAATTTAGCGCGACGTTTTGCGTTTCCTGCCCCACCAGAGCAACAAGCTCCGCGTTGTTCATGAGCTGCGTCCATTCGCTCGCGCCACCTGTTGCCGGTCCAGCTAAAGCTTGATGTGTGAAGACACTGAAGGCACATGTTGCAATCAGCGCAGCCTGAGCGCTGGCTCGTTTGAATGGCACTTTCGCAAATACTTGTTTGGTCTGTTTCATCTCGCGGCCTCCTCTACAATTTGACGCCACCAAGTGTCCGGGTCTTGCTTCCAGAGCCGCTTGATGCGCGTGCTGTCGTCAATATCCGTGGCCCCCAGAATGCTGAGTGCGCGTTTACCAAGACAAAAGTTTACGATCCGCCGTCCTTCCGGCTTGATCACGTAGTAGTCTTGGGCTGGCTTCATCTGGGTCAGAATGTCGATCTGGGCGTGGGATAGGCCTAGCTCGAGATATTTGTCGGTGATTTTGGAGTTCTTTGCATCAGGATCAGGCAAAAAGATGCGCGTCTTGCAGTTCTGTAAAAGCGCATCGGCCATCTCTGTATTCACAGCGTCCCCGGCAAATTGCGTGGCAAGTAAAAGGCTTGTATTGGACTTGCGCAGCTCACGGAGCCATTTCTCTATCCGCTTCGCAAATAGCGGGTGCCCGATAAAGGACCATGCCTCATCAAGCACGATCAAAGATGGTGCACCCTTCAAGCGATGTTCAATCATCTCAAAAAGATAATCAAGCACGGCAACACAGACGCTCTCACCCGCATCAATCAGCTTGTCGGCTTCAAACACTGTGAAATTGGAGAGCTTCAAATTGTCCTTGGGCGCATTTACGATCCCATCATAGGCGCCGCCCTTGATGAATGCAGCCAATGCGCTCTTCACATTCTCTTCCTGAATTTCCGCATAGAGTTCTTCCAAGGGGGCGGCAGAATTGGGATCAAGCGTTTGAAGCGCCTTTGTAATCTCTCTATCCATAGCCGTAGTGACTTCGACATTGCTCAGCTCACAAATCTTTCTAACCCAATCAAGCCCCCAAGTCGTGCCTAAGACAGGTAGAGCGCCAAGCGGGTTTAACCCTGCCTCATCAGGGCCAAGCTCAATATGCGTGCCCCCGATCGCACGCGTGAGCGCATACATCGAGTGCATCTTGTCAAACACGAAGACTTGCGCATTCGGGTATTTCATAAAGTTCGACGCGATCAAGCCAAGCAACACAGACTTGCCCGCACCCGTGGCCCCAAAAACCATAGTGTGCCCAACATCACGCGAGTGCAGGTTGAAAAAATAGGGCTCCCCTGAAGCACTTTTGGCGCGCAGCAAGGCCGGGCTATTGCTGGGGAATTTATTGCAAGGGTTGATCGGCAGGCCTGACCATATTGATGATATCGGGATGAGGTCTGCAAAATTGATCGAACTCACAATCCCGCGTCGCACGTTCTGTTTGCGATGCCCTGGCAAGGTCGAAAGAAACGCTTCAAGCGCGTTGTAGGTCTCGCGCCGCGCTGAAAACCCTTGCTGTGCAAGCTCTTCAACCACTTGCATTGTGATCTCTTCAAGCTGGCCAACAGAGAGCGAGCCGTTCCCGAAGATTGTGATAACGGATGTAAAGTCACCGTAGCTTAAGTCTCCGCCATCAACTGCATTCAACGCCTCTTGCGCCTCAAGAGCCATGTTTTCAGAGAATGCGTTGACGACCTCACTGCTTTGAGACAGCTGAGCCTTGAGGCCACTTTTGCTAAAGGCCCATTCCTTTTGTTTGTCCTTAATGGCAGTCGTGGCTTTGCCCTTACTCATCGGCAAGAACCGTGTCGTCCACTGGTATTCGATGGGCAAGCTCTCAAGCAATGAGAGCATTTCCGGTGTGCTGACATTTGGATAGCCATCGATCGCAATCACCGCGACGGGGCGACCTGACATGGTGGGGAGCGCTTGTGGCGCGTCATGTATCCATTCAGGCGCAAAGACTCGATCCAAATAGACAGGGATGCGCGGGACGTTGACCTTACAAAAGCGCCCGGACAACCCTGACGCCAAGCGCCCAAGTAACTCATCGCGCAGGAATTCAATCTCATGATGGTCATCCGTGTCGCGGCGAAGACCCATGCGCGTCAACTCAAAGAGGCTGCTAAACCGCGTCTCTACAAGGCGACAACGCCCCTTGAAGGCTTCAAGCGCATCCTCAACACTTGTAAGCGTCTTAGGCGGCATCCAGTGATAGCAAAGCGTGATGCGATTGGCGTAATTGTCATCTTCAGCTTCAAAATACTCAGCGCGCTCGCGCTCAAATATCTGCAACACTTCAGGATCGAAATCTTTTTCGGATGTTTTGTAGGAGCGCAACGGCCGCCGCGCGAGATCAATCCAAAAGCCGTCTTCTTCGCGAAAATCCTTAATCGCACGCGCAAGGTTTCCCGTGCGCGCTTCAATCGCTTCCATATCCATGGGCTCTGTATCGATACCCTGCAAATACCATCCCGCAATCAAGGAACCATCTTTGCAAAGGACAGTGCCCTCATCGACAAGGCCGTACCAGTTGAGCAGATGTGAAAAGGGTTCAGCCATCACGCCCTCCCTTTGAAGAGGTGTAGGATGGGTAACTATCCTGATAGTTTTTGCGCTGGATAATGACCTTAAAAAAGGCCGCATCATATTCGGTGATGCGCCGCAGGACGCTCACCCCTACGCCCGCAAGTGCAACGAGAATGAGTGTCGTGATATAGGCCTTGGCATACATGAACCCCATCAAGCTTAGGATCGCCGTCATAATGATCCAAAGAGCCCCAGGCACACGCTCCATCCCCATCCACGTCACAGGGCGATAGAGGCTCTTGCTAATTGGTGCGGGCCGCATCTTTAGAATGCCTCTTCACGAACAATATTGACCGAAGACAGCGGATATACGCCAGTTCCACCGCGTCGGTATGAACGCGACAGCCGCAGTCGCGGCAAATGCGCGGTTGCAAATACACCGCCCGTATCTTTGTCTTCATAAGTCTCTATTGAGAAGTGATGGGGTTCAGCCTTTTTGGCTGTCTCATCGACACCATACCCCGCTTTGCGTAGATACTTGACGGCATGTTCCCCACACGCGCCAAGCCTTGGAGAAACCTTGATGACCGTATCCGTGACTTTGACTTGCCGATAGACTTGCTCTGCAAGGTCATAGCCAATTGCGCATTCTTCAGCTGGTGTAAGCTTGACTTGTTCACGCGGCGGCTGACCCCAGTTTGGCCCGGACATGCTCGGGACTTCAGCGCAGCCCATGAGAAAGGCAAGACCCATGAGACTCAAGGTCCGCATGGCAGCCCGTGGAAGCTGTGATTTTTAAACAGTTATAGGCATCAGCGTCTCCGAGTAATTTTGATTTTTTGGGCACGGCCACCAACGCCTTGAACGAGTGTCCCCGCTTCGACGACGCGATCAATCGTGAGACGATTGCCGCTCCAACGTGAGTTCACGATCTCATCTGAGGAGCTTGTGCCAGCGGCAAGAAACACGGGCCGCTCCCCTTGAAACCCTTCAGGCAGATCAACGTAGGTTTTACGGCCATCATTAAAGACGCGTATGGGCTTAAATTTTGTTCTGCCCGTGATGCTGTATTCAAAATCAAGCTTCCCAACGTAGACGGGCTTTTTATCAACCGTCACAGATTTGCGCGCGCGCTCAGCCGTTGTCTTTTTACGTGCGGCCGCAGCCGCGGCCGCTTTGGCTGCATTCAGCTTCGCAATGCGCGCCTTGTTCGCCGCCTCAACGTCTTGTGGGTATGTGAAGGCCAAGACAGTTGTGTAATCCGTGTCGCTCTTGAGAAGTTGCACGTCATAGAACCGTCTGTCAGTCGCAACAACGAGGCTGGTTTGCGTGGCCTTTGCATCCGGTTTGATCAAAACCCGAACGTTCGGATTTTCTTCACTGCCAGACACACGAACCTCTGCGTCCCAAAGCGTTGAGTCGCCAAGCGTTATATCTTCAATCGGGATTTCCCCTGGCTGAAGTTGCAGCGAACAAAAGTTCAGAGGGCGACATTTTAGGACCGGGATGCCAGCACCATATTGCACAACAACCGAGCTGTTTTTGCCCTGAGCAACGGACTGGTCACGCTTGCGCGCAGCCTCGCTCAGCTCATCAATCGTCGTTTCACAATCCTTGTCACAAGCGGACGCCCCAGAGCCCAAGCAAGCAACCAGAAGAGCGGCGCTCAGAACTGTGCGCATATTCAAGCTCACAAGAGATGCAAAAGAGCCTCGTGACAAGGCGCTGGAAAAGCTAAAGCTCCCAGCCCTGCCCCCGCGTTTTTCGGATACGATATGGCTTGTCATAGTTTTACCTGATGGTGCTGGATGACACTGCATGATGGCTCCTATTTAAGGATGAGAGCAGATGAGACGCCGAAAAGGCCTGAAAGAAAGTCGGCGGCAAAAACCAAGAGCGCGATGCCTGCCACAGCCGTCAGCAGCGAGCGCGGCA
>Ga0228606_1000633_pt1 | contig 11254 bp, 8 predicted proteins | sample 7DmetaG_FD_190066 | JGI IMG/M metagenome (GOLD analysis project Ga0228606, IMG submission 190066) | Seawater microbial communities from Monterey Bay, California, United States - 7D | ecosystem: Environmental > Aquatic > Marine > Coastal | place: USA: California | collected 2016-10-26 | reverse complement strand
TGAAACCGGCATCATCGGAAAAATCTCCAAACGGCCCGTCGACGGGCAAGATCCCATGCATGCGGCAGGCCGCAACGATTGCGGATTGGGCCCAATGCCAAGGGTCTGACCAATAGCGTTGATCCTGATGCTGCATGTAATAATTTTCTTGTGTGCCCCCAATGCCAGTTGTGGCCATCCCCATCGAGGCTGCAAAATCTGCGGCGCCAAGCGACATGGCTTGCAACCGCGGGCTGGCAGCGGCAATTTCTTTTACATTTGAAATCCCCGCAGCGCTTTCGATTATCACCTCAAAGGCGATTGGCTTTTCGCGGCCCCGCGCCGTTTCAATCGCGCTGACCAAAGCATCAACGGCATAAATATCAGCGCCATTCCCAACTTTTGGGATCATAATCTGGTCAAGCCGCGGTCCGGCTTGTTCCAACAGATCCACCACGTCGCGATACCAATAGGGCGTATCAAGGCCGTTGATCCGCACAGATAGAGTTTTTTGTCCCCAGTCCACGTTAGCAAGAGCGTCTATGACATTGGTGCGCGCGCTGTCTTTATCCGAGGGCGCAACTGAATCTTCCAAATCAAGGTTGATCACATCTGCCGCGCTGCTGGCCATTTTTGGAAACAGCGCCGGGCGCGAGCCTGGGCCAAAAAGCTGGCATCGATTGGGGCGGGCTACGGGGGCCGGTTGCAAACGAAATGACATGATATGAACCTCACAGAAAGTAATGATATTTCAATTTATACGCCGTATTGGTTATTTTGTTACTTTTTAAATTGCAAGCTTATTTTGCAGATGCAGCATAATGGGAATGATCGCGGTGGAATGCGGTTCCATTTTTTTATTTATATGGCTTAAATATGGGTTCAGAACTGCATCCTGGCTGGCAAAAGCGGGCGAAATTTTTTATTCTTTGGGCGCGCGATAGGGGGCGCATCAATGCAGGTGATGACAGCGCAGCAAGACCGGTTTCCTTTGTCGCGGGTGTTTCGTATTGCCCGTGGGCAACGAGACAGCGCGCAGGTGATCACGGTAAATGTTGAGAAGAATGGCGTATCGGGGCGCGGTGAAGGCCTGCCTTATGCACGATATGGCGAAACGCCGGCCTCGGTTCTGGCACAGATCCGCGCATTGCCCAACGATATAGCGCTTGAAGGCTTATCGCAGGCCTTGCCCCCCGGCGCCGCGCGCAATGCGGTGGAATGCGCGCTTTGGGATCTGCAGGCCAAACAGCGGGGCTGCCGGGTTTGGGATTTGCTAGGCATAGCGGCGCCACAACCGGTGATTTCGGCGCTGACTATTTCGCTTGATACGCCAGACGCCATGTTTCAACAGGCGCTGAAACATGCCCATCACCCGGTGTTGAAAATCAAACTGGGCGCTGAAACGGATCTGCCCCGCCTGCAGGCTGTGCGCAAGGCCGCGCCGCAATCCGATATTATCATTGATGCTAATGAAGGCTGGAGCGCAGACGGCTATCTGGCTTTGCTGCCGGATTTACAGGCTGCCAAGGTGCAATTGATCGAACAGCCTTTGCCTGCAGGCGATGATGACGCTTTGCGCAATTTGCCGCGCCCGATTGCCCTTTGTGCAGATGAAACCTGCCATGACCGGCGCAGCCTTGCGGCATTGAAAGGCAAATATGACATGGTGAATATCAAACTGGATAAAACCGGGGGGCTGCAAGAAGCCTTGGCGTTGCGCGCGGCGGCGCAAAAACAAGGGTTTGGCATCATGATCGGCTGCATGGTTTCAAGCTCATTGGCAATTGCTCCTGCGACTTTGTTGACCCAAGGCGCGGATATGATTGATCTTGACGGGTCTTTGTTTTTGGCAGAAGACCGACAAAATGCTTTGATTTATGATGAAAAAGGCCTGCATCCCCCGCAAGCTGATCTTTGGGGATAACCCGAAAAGGAGAGTAAGATGAACCGGATTGTTTATGTGAATGGGGCTTATATGCCCGAACAAGAGGCAACCGTGTCAATCTTCGATCGGGGCTTTTTAATGGCGGATGGTGTTTATGAGGTGACCTCGGTCTTACAGGGTAAATTGATCGATTTTGAAGGCCATGCGCAACGGCTTAAACGCTCATTAGATGCGCTGGATATGGCAATGCCAATGCCGATTGATGAGTTGCTTGGCGTGCATCGTGAATTGGTTGCGCGCAACGGGATCGAAGAAGGGATGATTTACTTGCAGGTAACGCGGGGTTCGGCGGGCGATCGCGATTTTGCCTTTCCTGATCCAGAAGAAACACCCGTGACCTTGGTAATGTTCACGCAAAACAAACCAGGCCTTGCCGATAGTCCTGCGGCAAAAACCGGAATTAAAGTGATCAGCATCGATGATATTCGCTGGGGCCGCCGCGATATCAAAACGGTGCAATTGCTATACCCGTCAATGGGAAAAATGATGGCGAAAAAAGCGGGTGCTGATGATGCATGGATGGTTCAAGACGGTTTCGTCACTGAAGGCACCAGCAACAACGCCTATATCGTGAAAAATGGTCAGATCATCACGCGGGCGCTGTCAAATGATATTTTGCACGGCATCACACGCAGCGCTGTTCTGCGCTTTGCCGAAGAAGCGCAAATGGAGCTGGTGGAGCGTAATTTTACCATCGATGAGGCGCAAAGCGCGGATGAGGCTTTTGTAACCTCGGCCAGTACTTTTGTGATGCCCGTGGTTGAAATCGATGGGCAAACGCTGGGCGCGGGCATGCCCGGACCGATCGCGGCGCGGCTGCGTGAGATTTATTTGGAAGAAAGCCTCAAACAGGCGATTTAGCGCAGATCAGCGCGCGCTGCGCTCAAAAACAGGTGTGCAAGCTAAAGAAGGGTCAGCTGAAAGCTGTGTAGCAGCGCGGTGATCGCCGAATTTTCAGCTGCGCTGATGTGCTGATGCCGGGGATAAAGCGGCGCGGCGCGATCATCCAAAACGGCGCAATTCCAATCTGTGCTTGCCATAAAACGTTTGGCTCCATCCAGACCGAAAACAGTCAAATAGCCCTGTAAAACAACATCGAGATAGCTGCGCAGGATCGGTACGGTGCAGGGGCGGGTGGGGGATGTGATTGGGGGCACGGCATAAACCGCGCAGGCGCTTTCATGGGCTGCGTGGTCGCCCTTATAGATCGCGGCGAGAGAGCTTAAACGATCATAACCCGCTTCTCTGGCATCCAAACCGGGCCATTGCTGCGGCTCGACGCGTGCCAATAAGCCGTCAATAATATCGCCCTCGCTGCGGCGAATGCTTAAAAATGCGTGATCTGTTGCTTCTATTTGGCACCAATATCGCCGCCATCCGCTGAGCCTCGCGGGGTTTGGAGCAAGAAAATCATGCGTCGATGCGTTTACCAGGCTGCCATATCCAAAAACACAATCTTGTATCATGCGCGTACCTTTGCCATTTGCGGTTGCAAGTTTAAAATCCGTTTAGATCTGGCCGCGCGTGTGAAGTAAATGCTTGTTCTGTCGCCGTAGCTGGATTATGGTATGTTTATCAGAACGGGAGAACTGGATAAACCAGTGCCGAAGGAGCAACCGCCCCCGGAAACTCTCAGGCAGCAGGACCGCTCTGAACAACAGAACTCTGGAGAGAGATGCGCAAGCATCGGCCGAAGGGATAGCGATCTCAGGCAAAAGGACAGAGGGGGCATCATGGTATGGGCAGTTTTGCCTATGCGTCACAGGATGCCGGTCGTTTCAACGCAGATGATATGCCGGTCAACACGTAGAAGGTTGCGATGACCGAAGAATTACGGCGCACAGCGCTTTATGACTTACATGTCAAACACGGGGCCAAAATGGTGCCGTTCGCGGGCTATGAGATGCCCGTGCAATACCCGATGGGGGTGATGCAAGAACATCTTCATACGCGCGGCAAGGCCGGGCTTTTCGATGTCAGCCATATGGGGCAGGTGATTTTGCGCGGATCAAGTTACGAGGCCACCGCTATGGCGTTGGAAAAACTGATCCCGATGGATGTGCTGGGCTTGCCTGTGGGGCGGCAGCGATACGGGCTGTTGACCAATGAGGAAGGTGGTCTGCGCGATGATTTGATGTTCGCGAATCGCGAGGATCACATTTACATGGTGGTCAATGCGGGCTGCAAAGAGGCCGATATTGCCTATATGCGCCAGCATCTTGAGCCGGAGGTCACGCTTAAAGAATTATCCAACCGGGCTTTGCTTGCCTTGCAGGGCCCGTTGGCGCAGGCGGTTTTGGCCGAGCATCACCCTGCTTTTGCGTCGATGGCTTTTATGGATGTGGCAACCTTGCCCTTGGCGGGCGCTGAATGCTGGGTATCGCGCTCTGGCTATACCGGTGAGGATGGGTTTGAAATTTCTGTGCCAGAAAGCGCCGTTCACGATGTGGCAAATGCGCTGTTGGACAATCGCGATGTTGCGCTGATCGGTCTTGGCGCACGCGACTCGCTGCGCCTTGAAGCTGGGCTTTGTTTATACGGGCAAGATATCGATGCACAAACCAGTCCGGTTGAGGCGTCGTTGGGCTGGGCGGTTCAAAAGGTCCGCCGCTCTGGCGGTGCCCGCGCGGGCGGTTTTCCAGGCGCAGCGCGTATTTTGGCCGAATTTCCACAGGCCATCGCGCGCAAACGCGTGGGCTTGAAACCGCAGGGCCGGGCGCCGATGCGCCATGGCGTGGCGCTCTATGACAGCGCTGAAGGCGGCGCGGCGCTCGGCGAAATCAGCTCGGGCGGGTTTGCGCCAAGCCTCAATCACCCCGTGGCGATGGGCTATGTGCCCGTTACCCATGCCGCGGTTGGAACGCTTTTATACGGTGAGATGCGCGGCAAACGATTGCCGATTGAAGTTGTGGACCTGCCATTTGTGGCTGCCAATTTTAAACGATAAAAACTGAGGAGAGATAACGATGAAATTTACCGAAGAGCATGAATGGCTGCGCGTTGAAGACGATGTGGTGGTGGTTGGCATCACCGAGCATGCCAGCACGCAATTGGGCGATGTGGTGTTTGTTGAGCTTCCCGAAGAAGGCACCACCGTTTCAAAGGATGATGAAGTGGTGGTGATTGAAAGCGTAAAAGCTGCTTCTGATATCCTATCTCCGCTGGATGGCGAGATTGTCGAGGTGAACCAAGCCCTGATGGATGAACCATCGATGGTGAATGATGATCCATTGGGCGCCGCTTGGTTTTTCAAAGTCAAAGAGGATAATCCCAGCCAAATGGATGAATATATGGATGAGGCCGCGTATAATAAGCTGATCGGCTGAGGTCTTGCGCGCGGTCTGCGCGCGATGAATTTTCGTGGTGCCTCACCTGTTTTGGCACCGCTGCTGAAACCTATGAAAACTGGAGTGTCTCGTGCCTTTTACCCCAACCGACTACCTGCCTTATGACTTTGCAAATCGCCGCCATATTGGCCCATCGCCGCAGGAAATGCAGAACATGCTTGGGCTGCTTGGGTGCGATACGCTGGATGCGTTGATCGATGATACGCTGCCCAAATCGATCCGCCAAAGCCAGCCACTTGATTTTGGCAAGGCCAAATCTGAGCGCGAGCTTTTGCATCACATGCGCTTGACCGCGTCAAAAAATAAAGTGCTTAGCAGCTTGATTGGGCAGGGCTATTACGGCACCGTTACGCCGCCGGTGATCCAGCGGAATATTTTAGAAAATCCGGCATGGTATACGGCCTATACCCCCTATCAGCCAGAAATCAGCCAAGGCCGTTTGGAAGCATTGTTAAATTTTCAAACCATGGTCACCGATTTGACCGGGCTTGAAATTGCCAATGCCTCGCTGCTGGATGAAGCGACGGCTTGCGCGGAAGCGATGACAATGGCGCAACGCGTTGCCAAATCAAAAGTCAAAGCGTTTTTCGTGGATGAAAATTGCCATCCGCAAAATATAGCCGTGATGCAAACCCGGGCCAAACCTCTGGGGATTGAGGTGATTGTAGATGCGCCTGAACGTATGGTTGCGGATCAGGTATTTGGCGCGATTTTTCAATATCCGGGCACCTATGGGCATGTGCATGATTTCACGCAACCGATTGCTGATTTGCATGCGGCAAAAGCCATCGGAATAATCTGCGCAGATCCGCTGGCGTTGACGCTTTTGAAAGAGCCCGGCGCAATGGATGCCGATATCGCCGTTGGCAGCACGCAGCGCTTTGGCGTGCCGGTTGGCTATGGCGGGCCGCACGCGGCCTATATGGCCAGCAAAGAAGCTTATAAACGGGCCATGCCCGGGCGCATTGTGGGCGTATCGATCGACAGCCATGGGGGCAAAGCCTATCGCCTGTCTTTGCAAACCCGTGAGCAACATATCCGCCGCGAGAAAGCCACATCAAACGTCTGCACAGCGCAAGCGCTGTTGGCGGTGATGGCGTCCTTCTACGCGGTGTTTCATGGCCCTGAAGGCCTGAAAGCGATCGCGCAGCGGATCCATCGTAAAACCGTGCGGCTGGCCAAAGGCTTGGAAGCTGCGGGGTTCAAAGTAGAGCCGGAGGCGTTTTTTGACACGATCACCGTAAATGTCGGGGTACTGCAAAAAACGGTGATGCAGGCCGCAGTGGCCGAAGGGGTTAATTTGCGCGCCGTGGGCACGGATAAAGTGGGCATCTCGCTGGATGAACGGACGCGCCGCGCCACCACTGAAGCGGTGTGGAGGGCCTTTGGAATCACCCATGCAGATGATGATTTAAGCCCCGATTATAGGGTGCCAGAAACCTTGCATCGACGCAGTAAATATTTGGAACATGATGTGTTTCATATGAATCGCGCGGAAACCGAGATGATGCGGTATATGCGCCGTTTGGCCGATCGTGATCTGGCGCTAGACCGGGCGATGATTCCCTTAGGCTCCTGCACGATGAAGCTGAATTCAGCGGCTGAAATGATGCCGGTAAGCTGGCGCGAATTCTCCTTGCTGCATCCGTTTGCGCCAAAAGACCAGGCGCTGGGCTATGAAGAAATGATTGCGGATCTATCGGATAAATTGTGCCAAATTACCGGCTATGATGCGATTTCAATGCAGCCGAATTCAGGCGCGCAAGGGGAATATGCGGGTCTATTAACGATTGCAGAATATCACCGGTCGCGCGGTGAGGGGCATCGCAATATCTGCCTTATTCCAACCTCGGCGCATGGCACTAACCCGGCCAGCGCCCAAATGGTGGGCTGGACGGTTGTGCCGGTCGCCTCGGCTGAAAACGGCGATATTTATGTTGCAGATTTTAGAGCCAAAGTGGAACAGCACAGCCAGGATTTGGCAGGTTGCATGATCACCTATCCCTCAACCCATGGCGTGTTTGAAGAAACCGTGCATGAAGTCTGCGGGATCATTCATCAACATGGCGGCCAGGTCTATATCGATGGCGCGAATATGAACGCGATGGTTGGCCTGTCGCGCCCGGGGGATTTGGGCGGTGATGTTAGCCATCTCAATTTGCACAAAACCTTTTGTATTCCCCATGGCGGTGGCGGGCCGGGCATGGGCCCAATTGGCGTGAAAGCGCATTTAACGCCGCATCTACCTGGGCATCCAGAGGGCGAAGGCGAGGTGGGGCCGGTCTCTGCAGCACCATTCGGCTCGCCGTCATTATTACCAATCAGCTGGGCCTATTGTTTGATGATGGGTGGCGAAGGCCTTACCCAAGCTACGCGGGTCGCGATCTTAAATGCCAATTACATCGCCAAGCGGCTCGAAGGCGCGTTTGATGTTTTGTATAAAGGTCCAACGGGCCGCGTGGCGCATGAATGCATTTTAGATGTACGACCCTTTGCCGATAGCGCTGATGTGAGCGTGGACGACATTGCCAAACGCCTGATCGATTGCGGATTTCACGCGCCAACGATGAGCTGGCCGGTTTCGGGCACGCTGATGGTTGAGCCGACGGAATCTGAAACAAAAGCCGAGCTGGATCGCTTTTGTGATGCGATGCTTGCGATCAGAAGCGAGATTGCCGAGATCGAGGCGGGCCGCATGGATCCGACGAATAACCCGCTGAAAAATGCACCGCATACGTCGAATGATCTGATTGGCGATTGGGATCGCCCGTATAGCCGCGAGCAAGGCTGCTTCCCGCCCGGCGCGTTCCGCGTTGATAAATATTGGCCACCGGTGAACCGCGTCGATAATGTTTACGGGGATCGCAATCTGGTTTGCACCTGCCCGCCAATGTCAGATTATGCGCAAGCGGCAGAATAAGGCCTTGATTTTCTAAGCCCGCGCTTGGCGCCGCTGAACTGTTTGTTTGGCGGCGGCATCGAGTCTTATTTATGGTGGCGCAGTTAGAGACTTGAACCCTGATTGGGAACGTGGTTTCCATAAGCTGAGACTTATCTGGGGGCGCAGATGGACGCATGCTTTCTTGGGATTGATTTGGGTACGTCGGGGCTTCGGGCGTTGCTAGTCACGAAATCGGGTGAAATCCTCGGCGAAGGAGAGGCGCATTATAGCGTTTCAAACCCGGCCAATGGCTTTAGCGAACAGGATCCCGCAGATTGGATTTCAGCGTGCCAAGTTGCCTTGGGTGCGTTGCGGCAAGCTTTCCCAGAAGCATATCGCAGCGTTGCTGGTATTGGCGTGGCAGGGCATATGCATGGCGCGACTTTGATTGACGCCGACGGCGCTGTGCTGCGACCTTGCATTTTATGGAATGACACGCGCAGCCATGCCGAGGCCGCCGCATTAGATGCTGTGGAAAACTTGCGCGCCTTATCCGGTAATATTGTTTTTCCCGGCTTCACCGCGCCAAAATTAATGTGGGTTGCGCGGCATGAGCCTGAGATCTTTGCCAAAATAAAGCGCGTTTTGCTGCCCGCCGCCTATCTCAGTTTTTGGTTAACCGGTGAAGCTGTGGCAGATCTATCAGATAGCGCCGGTACCGCGTGGTTGGATGTGGGGGCGCGCGATTGGTCGCCGGCGCTTTTGGCGGCCTCTGGCATGAAATTGGATCAGATGCCACGGTTGGTCGAAGGCTGTGCTTGCGCGGCTAAGCTGCATCCCGCGCGCGCCGCCGAATTGCATTTATCACCAGCGGTGCAAGTTGTCGGCGGAGCGGGAGATAATGCCGCGGCCGCCTGCGGGGTTGGGGCCCTTGATGAGGGCGATGGTTTTGTTTCTCTGGGGACTTCGGGCGTTTTACTCGCCGCGCGCGATGGCTACGCACCTCTGCCGGCTTCGGCGGTGCATACATTTTGCCATGCGGTGCCAGATCGCTGGTACCAGATGGGGGTCATCCTTTCGGCCACGGATAGTTTGAACTGGCTGTCAAATATAACGGGCTGCAGCCCTGCAAAGATGACGCAGGCCTTGGGTAAGACGCTTACAGGCCCTTCAGATGTGAAATTTTACCCCTATCTTTCGGGGGAGCGTACGCCGCATAATGATGCGCAAATCCGCGGAGGCTTTGCAGGGATTGGGCATCGCACCTCTCAGCAGGATATGACGCAAGCGGTTTTGGAAGGTGTCAGTTTTGCGTTGCGTGATTGTCTTGAGGCGTTGCGAAAAACCGGTGCGAATCCACAATCCCTTCTGGCGATTGGCGGGGGCACAGCGTCTGATTTTTGGCTGCAAACGCTGGCAACCGTTTTGAATGTGCCGCTTGACCTGCCCAAATCGGGTGAGTTTGGCGCGGCGCTTGGCGCGGCGCGCCTTGCCATCGTGGGAATCACCACACAGGCCCCTGAACAGGTGATGACAAAACCCGAAATTGCCCACCGCATCCTGCCAAATGCGGCGCTACAAACAGAATATGAAAAAGCCTATCGCCATTTCGCGACCCGGTTTGAATATGTGAAGGAGTTGCAATGACACATGCGTTTTTTGAAGGGTTTTCGCCCATAAAATATGAAGGTTCGAACAGCACGAACCCGATGGCGTTTCGACATTATAATCCCGACGAAGTGGTGCTGGGTAAGCGGCTGGAAGATCACTTGCGCTTTGCGGTTGCTTATTGGCACAGTTTTGCCTGGGAAGGCGGCGATCCCTTTGGTGGCCCGACGTTTGAGCGGCCGTGGCACCCACAAAATTCGATGGAAAATGCGCGTCTGAAAGCCGATATCGCTTTTGATATGTTTGCGCTTTTGGGGCAGCCCTATTTTTGTTTTCACGATGCGGATATTCGCCCTGATCAAGGCAATTTTGCCGATAATTTGGCAAGTTTGAACGAGATCACCGATTATATTGGCGCTAAAATGCAAGCGGGGGGGCCGAAACTGCTTTGGGGCACCGCGAATATGTTCAGCCATCGGCGCTGGATGGCCGGGGCTTCCACCAATCCTGATCCTGATATGTTCGCTTTTGCGGCGGCAACGGTCAAATCCTGCATCGATGCCACGCATAAACTTGGCGGAGAAAACTACGTTTTGTGGGGGGGGCGCGAAGGTTATGAAACCCTGTTGAACACCGATTTGGGCGCAGAACTGGACCATATGGGGCGGTTTTTGAACATGGTTGTCGATTACAAACATAAAATTGGTTTTAAAGGCACCATTTTGGTGGAACCAAAACCGCAAGAACCCTCGAAACATCAATATGATTATGATGCGGCCACATGTATCGGTTTTTTGCGCAAATACGGGCTTGAAAATGAGGTGAAACTCAATCTCGAGCAAGGCCATGCCATCCTTGCGGGGCATTCTTTCGAACATGAGTTGGCTGTGGCGGCGGCCGAAGGCATGCTGGGGTCGATCGATATGAACCGCAATGATTACCAGTCGGGCTGGGATACGGATCAATTCCCCAATAATGTTCCCGAAGTGGCGCTGGCCTATTATCATGTACTAAAAAGCGGTGGTTTCAGCACGGGCGGTACGAATTTTGACGCGAAATTACGGCGCCAATCCCTAACGGCTGAAGACCTGCTGGCCGGCCATATCGGCGCGATGGATATTTGTGCGCGCGGCTTGAAAGCCGCCGCGGCGATGTTGGAAGATGGCGGATTGGAAACGGCCTTGAAACAGCGCTATGCGGACTGGCAAACGCAAGAGGCGCAAAACATGCTGGCCAGTGATTTTGATCAAATCACCGCGCGTGTTTTGAACGAGGGTATCAACCCAGAACCGAAATCAGGGCGACAAGAGGTTTTGGAAAATTACGTCAACCGGTTTGTGTAAATCGCAGGGCGCCTTAAACCTGCTCACGCTTCTGATCAAACGCTTTTGGCACCCAGTCAACATCCTGCCGGTTCCAAAACCTGTTGGGATTGTCGATGTCGGCGCCGCGTATATGCAGTGTTCTGAGGCAGTTCTGAATGAAAATCACGGG
>Ga0228606_1000632_pt1 | contig 11255 bp, 5 predicted proteins | sample 7DmetaG_FD_190066 | JGI IMG/M metagenome (GOLD analysis project Ga0228606, IMG submission 190066) | Seawater microbial communities from Monterey Bay, California, United States - 7D | ecosystem: Environmental > Aquatic > Marine > Coastal | place: USA: California | collected 2016-10-26 | reverse complement strand
CCATGAATTTCATCAATAACATGAAATCCAATAATTTCATGAAAATAAAATTGTTTTCCTTCTAATTTAGGCAATAGATTTAAAGGAAGATAAATTCCAGCTTTCATTATAAAATCTGCTTCTTCCTCACTATTTACATCCTCAAAATGAACACGTAACATAGTGCTTCTGCTCAACGAACTTTTTTTAATAAAAAATGGAACCAAATTGCCACCTAGGTCGACAAATACTGATTCCATATTTTTATACAATTCAGGTTCATCAGTATCTAATTTGATAACGACTTCTCCTTTAAAACTGTGTTTTTTTACGATATTGCCCAAATAAAAACAATCTTCTTTACGCATATCGACAAAAGTTTTGCTTATTCAGCAGATTCCTCTTTTTTCTCTTCGGCAGCTTCTTCTTCAGCAACCTCTGGAGCAGCTTCTTCAGCAACTACCTCTGGAACAACTTCTTCAGCAACCTCTGGAGCAGCTTCTTCAGCAGCTTCTTCAGCAGCTTCTTCAGCTTCTTCAGCAACTACTTCTTCAGCAGCTTCTTCTTCAACAACCTCTGGAGCAGCTTCTTCAACAGCAGCAGCAACTCTAGCTTCATTCACAGCTTTCTCTGCTTCTAATGCTTTTTCTTTTGCTTCTGATTTTGCTCTTGCTACATTTTCTTCTTTAGAGGCAACTTTTCCAGCTTTTTCTTCTAACCAAGCTTGAAATTTCTCTTCAGCTTGTTCTTCGGTTAAAGCACCTTTTCTTACACCACCAACTAAATGATTTTTAAGCATTGCTCCTTTGTAAGATAATATAGTTTTTGCAGTATCAGTTGGTTGCGCTCCATTTTGCAACCATTTTACAGCACCATCAACATCTAAATTAACAGTTGCTGGATTGGTATTAGGATTGTAAGTCCCTAATTTCTCTAAAAAGCGTCCATCTCTTTTTGCTCTTGCATCTGCTGCAACAATCCAATAAAATGGTTTTCCTTTTTTTCCGTGTCTTTGTAATCTAATTTTTACTGACATTTTCTTAATTTTTTAAGGTTCTCGACCTTGGTTATTAATAATCCTACCATCTCGTGATAAGTGGGCGCAAATGTACGAAGTTTTTTGAAATAGAGGAACTAATTATACAATATCATTTAAAGTAAACTATAAAATTAAAAAAGCCCCTTTTGGGGCTTTAATTTTACTTTGTAAATTCTTCAAAAGTTTTTAGTTTGATTTCCTCTTTAGATTTTATTTTTTTTGAAATCTTATTGAAGTCTTCTTTTGCTTTTGAATAACGATTTTCAACTATAGATAAAAATTCTAATTCAGAATTTGAGGGTTTGTCATAACTCCCAACAATTTTACTAAATAAATCTGCTAGTTTTTCTCTTAACTCTGGTTCAGCACTACCAACATAATTATCTCCAGTTGTAATGACTAAAGTTTTCTTTAGTTCATTTAATTTTGATTTTAGTTTAGTTTTTGTCTTAGGTGCTTCAATAAAAGCATCAATTTGATAAACCATGTAAGCTAATTCTTCAGTCATTTTATACATCTTAGACATGATATCATGTTTCATCTTTCTATCTGCTGAAGTTAAACCAGTTCGCTCATCATAAACAATTTCAAAAGTATGCTCGTATACGTTCCTTCCTTTTGTTATAACTGCTGTATATGAACCTGCTTCTACTCTTGGTGTTGCAAAACCACCAAATGCCAGAGTTTTTCCCTTGGCAACTTTAGGTTGTTTGATGTTTCCTGACCAATTTACAATATTGATACCTTTTGATTTTCCAGGAGATAATTTAGAAACAACCTCACCTTTACTGTTTTTTATTTCCATACTCATCTTTCCAAAAGTATGTCGTTTAGGTAATAAATATTTTATTTGAGGTGATCTGTTAGCATTTTCTCCCACAAATTGAGTTTCAGCTCCAAAACTACCTGCAAACCCACTTTCATCAGATAATTTCATTGGTTTAGAACTAAAAAAATGAAGTTTAGATTTTAAAACTTCTGTAGTGATTTCACGTAATGGAGAAATGTCTTCAATGATGATAATACCTCTACCATGTGTTCCAAGAACCAAATCATTAGTTTGTTTTTGTAGATCAATAAAATGAACGGCTACAGGAGGTACGTTTTTATTGAATTTTTCCCAATTTTTACCTCCATCAGCGGTAATATAAAGTCCAAATTCGGTTCCTAAAAATAATAGATTTTCATTCTCATAGTCTTCTTGAATATTCCTAGAGGTACCAATAACATTGTCTGTAATGATGTTAGTCCAAGTTGTTCCAAAATCTGATGTTTTGTATACATATGGCTTCATGTCACCACTATTATGACCATCAAAAACAGCATATGCTGTTCCTGTACCATGAACACTTGCTTCTATATGGTAAGTCCAAGTATTACTTGGCAACCCTTGAATATTACTTACAACATTTTGCCAGTTTTTTCCACCATCTTTTGTCACTTGAACATTTCCATCATCAGTTCCAACCCATATAACATTTTCATCTAGAGGAGATTCTGCTATTGTAAATATTGTTGTGTGGTTTTCTGCTCCAGAATTGTCCATTGATAATCCTCCAGAATCTGCTTGTTGTTGTTTCGTAGAATCATTGGTAGATAAATCAGGAGAAATAATTTCCCATGTATCTCCCATATCCTCAGATTTATGAAGAAACTGACTCCCCATATAAAAACGATCTGGCTGATGAGCACTAACAGCCATTGGCGCATTCCAATTAAAACGTAAATCTTCATACCCCGCTTGTTCTAGAGGCTGAATTGTCTTTACTAGTTTATTATCAACATCATATCTCCAAACATTTTCTGCTCCTTGCATTTCTGAATAAATAATATTTTTTGTTGGGTGTTTTAATACTCTAAAACCATCACCCCCTCCGATAGAATTCCAATCACCTGCATTGATTCCACCACTCGACGACGATGGTCCGTACCAAGAACCATTATCTTGAAGTCCTCCGTATATGTTGTAAGGCTCTGCATTATCTACACTTATGTGATAAAACTGTGATAATGGTAAGTTTTCTACAATTTCCATTGTTGTACCTCCATTCCAAGAACGATAAACACCTCCATCAGTTCCTGCATAAATTCTATCAGAATCATTAATATCAAACACAATATCGTGAATATCGCTATGCATATTACCTAATGATTTAAATGTTTTACCACCATCCTTAGAGATTGAACCTGAAAGACCTCCTTTTACCACTACATCTGGGTTTCTTGGATCTACAGTTATTCTTGAAAAATAGAATGGACGGACGGTAATTCCGAAATCATTATTTAATTGTTTCCAATTAGCTCCTGCATCGTCGCTTCTATACAATCCTTTTCGCTTTGGATCTTCTGCTTCAATTACTGTATATAAAATGTTAGAATCTGAGGGAGCTACTGCTATGGCTAATCTCCCTAATTGCCCATCAGGAAAACCGTTATGAATTTTATTCCAAGTTTCTCCAGCATCAGAAGATTTGTACAATGCACTGTTATCACCACCAGAGGAAAAAGACCAAGCTGTTCTTCTGAACTCCCACATTGAAGCATAAAGAATAGAGGGATCTTTTGGATCCATAGTCATATCTGCGGCTCCAGTTTTCTCATCTATATATAATATCTTTTTCCAAGTTTCTCCAGCGTCTGAAGATTTGTAAACACCACGTTCATCACTATCTGACCATAGTGCTCCCAATACTGCCACATATACCTCATTAGAATTCTTTGGATTAACAATAATATTAGCAATGCGTTCTGATTTATCAAAACCAAGTTTTTTCCAATTAGAACCACCATCTGTTGATTTGTATAGCCCATCTCCGTATGAGACACTATTTCTAGTCCAAGTTTCTCCAGTTCCGACGTAAATTACGTTATCAGGATTATTAGGATCTATGGCTACCGCTCCTATAGATTGGCTGTGATCATCAAATATTGGATTAAAAGTAGTCCCTGCATCATTCGATTTCCATACACCTCCACCAGCTGTTCCAGCGTAAATAATTTGATTATTAGTTGGATGAACTTCCATATCGTTTATTCGACCGCTCATTAAAGCAGGTCCTATATGTCGTGCTCTTAAATCTCCAAATAAATTTTTTAAATCAATGGATGATGAGTTTTGGGCGCCACTGCTAAAAGGCAGCATAGCTATTCCCAAAACTAAGATAATTAGTTTTTTCATGTCTGTAAGGGTTTATGATTGATTGGTGAAAAAAGAGCCTGTATAAATTATAAAGACTCTTTTTTACTTGTATGATTATTATTTATTTTCTCCGTCTGTAATTTCTTCTGGAAATTTGAAAGCACTTGGATCTACAGTTGGATTTAATTCAATTTTGTCCATAGTAATAGGCTGGCCACCACCATCTTTAACACCTTGAGTCATAGAAAACGGAAAATATAAGCCATCGACTTCCTGATAATCACTAAATTTAATTTCACTTACCATTCCTTTACCAGGTCCCATTCTTATTTCAGAATGAACAACAATAGGAACAAAATTTTCAGCATCAAAAAAGTAAATACTTGAATTTTCTACTTCTTTTCCGTCTACAGTCATCGGTTTTTTAGTCAACTTAATTTTAAAGGTTTCTGTTCCTTCCAAATCTTCCTTACCTAGCAACTCTAAAGTATATCCTTTCTCTTTATAATTGTAAAAAGCATCAGGAAAATCTTGTGCTTCAAGTTTCATGTTATCAGTAGATTCTTGGTCACTTTTTTCGGCTTTTTGGGTCTGAAAATTAGTGCTCCACAGAACTTCACCATCAAAAACACCTTGTTTAATTTCGATACCTTGAAAATTAATTACGGTCATTTGGTTACCATTTTTCAACTGAGTAATTTCCAACGGAATCTCCATACCACCCTGATTCACTTTTGCACTCATCTTAATTCCTTCTATCTTTGCCCAGTTTTCTATCCCTCCTGTATTTTCAAAATAATTTGCTATAATTTCTTCAGCTGTTTGGGAGTTTACAGAAATACTTGCCACAATAGCTATTGCTAATAATAAAATTTTTTTCATTTTAAAGGTTTTTAGTTTTTTACAATGTTTAGACGTCTAATTTACATATTTGTTACAAAAAAATACTTGGTATTATAAACTTTAATTATTTTTATATGCTGTATGAGAATTCTAAAAAACTTTCCAATTAATGGTAAACACAGCAAATCCATTATTACAGATTTGTATTTTAATCAAACTAACAAACAAAAACCATTGGTTATCTTCTGTCACGGATACAAAGGCTATAAAGATTGGGGAGCATTTGACTTGATGTCTTCTAGCTTTTTAAAAGCTGGATTTGTTTTACTGAAATTTAATTTTTCTCACAATGGTTGCACTCTAGATCAACCCATTGATTTTCCCGATTTAGATGCCTTTGGAAACAACAACTATTCAAAAGAATTGGATGATTTAGATAGTATTATCAACTGGATTTGTGCTACTGCAAAATTTAAAAACGAGATAGACACTGATAATATTACACTAATTGGTCACTCTAGAGGTGGTGCAATAGCTACTATAAAAGCAGCAGAAGATTCAAGAATAAAAAAACTAGTTTCATGGGCAGCAGTATGTGACCTAAATAGAACTATGTTTCATGAGGGAGCCGAATTGGATAAATGGAAAAAGGATGGAGTCTTGTATGTTTTAAATGGAAGAACCAAACAAAAAATGCCACATTTCATCCAGTTCTACTTTGATTATAAAAAAAATAAAAAACGCTTATGTGTTGAGAATGCAGTAAAAAAAATGATGATTCCACATCTAATAATTCATGGAGATAACGATTTATCTGTACCTTTTCTTCATGCACAAAACCTCCATCACTGGAATCTATCCAGTAAACTCATTGTTGTTCCAGAATCTAATCATGTCTTTGGTGCATCTCAACCTTGGACAGAAAGAAAACTTCCGATAGATTTTAGATTTGTAGTAGAAAAAACAATAACGTTTATTACCAACCCTTAATTGTTAATAAAACCGAATAACTCTTCAGGTGTTTTTCTATCACTTTTTAGTATTTTTATTTTTCTAATTTCTAGGTAAGAAATCCGCAACTATGTACTTGATTTTTGATACGGAAACCACTGGGTTACCAAAGAGCTGGAACGCTCCTATTACCGATACTGACAATTGGCCAAGATGCATACAAATAGCATGGCAGCTACATGACAATATGGGAAATATAGTAGAGCATAATAATTTCCTACTTCAACCTGATGGATTTAACATCCCTTACGATGCAGAACAAATACACGGAATTTCTACTGACTTAGCTCAAGAACAGGGAATTCCCTTAAAAGAATGCTTAGTCTTATTTAATGAAGTTTTAGACAAAACTACTTTTATTGTTGGTCAAAATGTAACTTTTGATTTAAATATTATGGGTTGTGAATTTCACCGTTTGGGAGTTTCAAACAGCCTAAACAAACTACCTGTTCTAGATACTTGTACTGAGCACACTGCACAATTATGTCAAATCCCAGGCGGACGTGGAGGAAAGTTTAAACTACCTACCTTAACAGAATTACATAACCATTTATTTGGCGTAAATTTTGGAGAAGCTCACAATGCCACAGCGGATGTTGAAGCTACAACTAGATGTTTCTTAGAATTAATTCGTTTGAGGGAATTTTCAAAAGAAAAATTAGATGTTGATGAAGATTATTTTAAAAACTTTTCAGAAGCTAATCCAAAACCCATACAGGTAATAGGCTTAAAACACATTAATCTCAAGAGAGAAAGTGAAAAAATTAGAAAACGTCTAGATTCTCTAAAAGAAAACGAAACAACATCTAATACATCAGCTGGGCTATCTCAATTAGAAAATATTCAATTTGCCCACCTTCACAATCATACACAGTTTTCAGTTTTACAATCTACCATTCAAATTGGAAATATTGTAAAAGCTGCAGCTAAAGATAACATGTCTGCAATTGCTTTAACTGACACCGGAAACATGATGGCCTCTTTTCATTTTGTGAGTGCCATCTTAAAACACAACAAACAAGCATTAGCTAAAAATGAAATCTCTGAAGAAAACGGAGAAACTCCCAATGAATCAATCTTAAAGCCAATTCTTGGATGCGAATTTAATGTCTGCGAAGATCATTTAGATAAAAAGAGAAAAGACAATGGATACCAAATTGTCTTACTTGCTAAAACTAAAAAGGGATATCATAATCTTGCTAAAATGTCTTCCATTGCTTTCATCAATGGGTTCTATTATGTTCCCAGAATAGATCGTAAAATTATTGAGCAATACAAAGAAGATGTTATCGTATTAACTGGTAATACTTATGGAGAAGTTCCAAATAAAATATTAAATGTTGGTGAAAAACAGGCTGAAGATGCTCTGATCTGGTGGAAACAACAATTTGGTGATGATTTGTATATCGAATTGATGCGACACAATCAAGAAGATGAGCGTATTGTAAATGAAACACTTCTAAAGTTTGCTAAAAATCATGAGGTTAAAGTTGTTGCAACCAATAATATATTTTATTTAAACAAGGAAGATGCAAATGCCCACGATATTTTATTGTGTGTGAAAGAAGGAGAAAAACAAGCTACTCCAAAAGGAAAAGGAAGAGGATATAGGTATGGGTTGCCTAATGACGAATATTATTTTAAGTCTAGTGATGAAATGAAAGAATTGTTTGCAGACATTCCTGAGGCAATATCTAACATTCAGGAAATTGTAGACAAGATTGAAGTATACTCGTTAGCTAGAGATGTTCTTTTACCAGCATTTGATATTCCAGTTGAATTTCAATCGAAAGAAGACCAAGAAGACGGTGGAAAAAGAGGTGAAAATAATTATCTAAAACATATCACTTTTATTGGTGCAAAAAAACGATACGGTGAAATTACAGAGTCTATAAAAGAGCGACTTAATTTTGAATTAGAAGTTATTGAAAATACAGGATATCCAGGGTATTTTTTGATTGTAGAGGATTTTATCAGAGAGGCAAGAAAGATGGATGTTTCTGTTGGCCCAGGTAGAGGATCAGCTGCTGGTTCTGTTGTTGCGTATTGTCTTTGGATTACCAATATAGATCCCATTAAATATGACTTACTTTTTGAGCGTTTCTTAAATCCAGAACGTGTATCCATGCCTGATATTGATATTGATTTTGATGATGAAGGAAGAGGAAGAGTAATGGACTATGTAATTAATAAATATGGAGCTAACCAGGTTGCTCAAATCATCACCTATGGAACCATGGCTGCAAAATCCTCCATTCGTGATACAGCAAGAGTACTTGATTTACCACTATTTGAGGCAGATAGAATTGCTAAATTAATACCAAATGTAAAACTGAAAAATATTTTTGGAACAGATGAGAAAAGCAAAGGGAAAATTGCTGCTTTACGTTCTGAAGAAAAAGACATGGTCAACGAATTAAAAGCCATGTCAGAGGGAGACGGAATAGAATCTGAAACCATTAACAAAGCTGCTATCCTAGAAGGCTCTGTAAGAAATACAGGAATTCATGCCTGTGGAGTTATTATCACTCCCTCAGACATCACCAATTTTGTTCCGGTAGCTCTGGCAAAAGATTCAGACATGTATGTTACTCAGTTTGATAATTCTGTTGTTGAAAGTGCCGGCTTATTAAAAATGGATTTTTTAGGGTTAAAAACATTAACGCTCATAAAAGATACCGTAAAAATTGTGAAAGCCAGACATGGTGTTCTTCTAGATCCAGAAAATTTCCCGTTAGATGATGAAAAAACGTACGAATTATTTCAACGTGGTGAAACCATTGGAATTTTCCAGTATGAATCACCAGGTATGCAAAAGCATATGCGTTCTCTTAAACCTACTGTTTTTGGAGATTTAATTGCCATGAATGCATTATATAGACCTGGTCCAATGGAATATATTCCATCGTTTATTAATAGGAAACATGGCAAGGAGGATATTGAATATGATCTACCAGCTATGGAAGAATATCTAGCTGAAACTTACGGAATTACAGTATACCAAGAGCAGGTAATGTTACTTTCTCAAAAACTTGCCAACTTCACAAAAGGTGAAGCCGATGTATTAAGAAAAGCAATGGGAAAGAAGCAAGCTGCTGTCTTGGCAAAAATGAAGCCTAAATTTATCAACCAAGCAGGAGAAAATGGTCATGAATCTGAGAAACTAGAGAAAATTTGGAAAGATTGGGAAGCTTTTGCGTCTTATGCTTTTAATAAATCTCATTCTACTTGTTATGCATGGATAGCCTATCAAACAGCCTACCTCAAAGCTCACTACCCTGCAGAATACATGGCTTCTGTTCTATCCAATAACATGAATGACATTAAATCTGTTTCATTCTTTATGGAAGAATGTAAATCTATGGGCTTAGAAGTTTTAGGACCAGATATTAACGAATCTTATTTAAAATTTTCTGTAAACAAACAAGGGGCTGTTCGTTTTGGAATGGGTGCCATCAAAGGCGTGGGTAGTTCTGCTGTAAAAGCAATTATTAAAGAGCGAAAAGAAAATGGTCATTTTACATCAATTTTTGATGTAACCAAAAGAATAGATTTACGAGCGGCGAATAAAAAAGCTTTCGATGGTTTAATTTTAGCTGGAGGTTTTGATTCTTTTTCTAACACTCACAGAGCGCAATATTTTGCTGAAGATGAAAAAGGACAAACCTTTATAGAGAAAGCAATTAGATATGGGGGTAAATACCAAGAAAATTTAAATTCTGCGCAAGTCTCTTTATTTGGAGAAGCTTCAGATGTTCAATTCCCTGAACCAGATATTCCAACTTGCGAGGCCTGGGGGAATATGGAAGAACTTGCTAAAGAAAAAGAAGTCGTAGGAATTTATATTTCTGCTCATCCATTAGATGATTTTAAAAATGAATTAAAATTTTGTAATGCAAGTGTGGGTCATTTTAAAAGTGATTTGCAAAAGTATGTAGGTGCTAACTTGGTGTTTGCAGGCATCATTACAGAAGTTCAACACAAAGTTTCAAAAGCTGGAAAAGGTTGGGCTTCTTTCTTTATTGAAGACTATTTAGACAGTTTTGAGTTTCGAATTTTTGGAGAAGACTATTTAAAGTTTAAACATTTTTTAGTCTCAAATTCTTTCTTATTTGTGAGAACTACAATTCAAAAAGGATGGACAAACAAAGAGGGAGTTGAAGGGGATGCTAGGTTAAAATTTACAGAATTTAAATTATTACATGATGTAATGGATGATTTATGCAAAAAAGTTACTATTAAAATACCCGTAGAAGATATTCATGAGGAATCCATACAAAGTTTTGACACCTTGTTTAAAGAACACAAAGGAAAAAAATCTCTAAGGTTTGTAATTTATGATGTACAAGAAGAAATAGAGTTGGAAGTTCCTAGCAGAAACACAAAAATAAAGATTAGTAGTGAGCTCTTAAAAAAACTAGAGGATCAACATGTTAATTTCAAATTGAATTAAGCAGTAAGCTCAGAAAAAAATACTTCCAAACTTTGATTTTTGGAATTTAACTCTAAAATTTTTAATCCATTTTCTTTAGCAAAATCAAAAATTACAGGTCTCATATCTTCAGATGAATCAAAGGTTATATACCAAGTATTATCAAAGTTATTCTTAAAAGATATCATATTTGGTAGCATCTGAATAAATTGTTCTTCAATCTTGTAATCAAAAGTAACCTCTATAGTTTGTTCATTACTTTTCTTCAACTCTTTAATTGGTTTATCTACAAGTAATTCTCCTTTTTTTATAATAATCACTCGATCACAAACAGCCTCTACTTCTTGCATAATATGAGTAGAAAATAAAATTGTTTTATCTTTTCCTAACTCTTTAATTAAAGTTCTTATTTCTTGAATTTGGTTTGGATCTAATCCTGTGGTAGGTTCGTCTAAAACTAATACATCTGGATTGTGAATAATAGCTGCAGCTATGCCCACCCGTTGTTGATATCCTTTTGATAGTTGACCAATCTTTTTATGAACTTCTGGCTTTAAACCAACAGTATTAACAACTGTTTCAATAGCCTCTTTTGGAACCTTAAAAATTGATGCCTGAAATTGTAAATATTCCTTCACATACATATCTTCATACAATGGGTTCTGTTCGGGAAGATATCCTATATGAGCTTTTGCTTCTATCGGATTTTTTAAGACATTAATACCTGATACAAAAACAGTTCCTTTTGTAGGTAAAATAAATCCGGTTAAAATCTTCATCATGGTAGATTTCCCAGCACCATTTGGACCTAA
>Ga0228606_1000615_pt1 | contig 11420 bp, 12 predicted proteins | sample 7DmetaG_FD_190066 | JGI IMG/M metagenome (GOLD analysis project Ga0228606, IMG submission 190066) | Seawater microbial communities from Monterey Bay, California, United States - 7D | ecosystem: Environmental > Aquatic > Marine > Coastal | place: USA: California | collected 2016-10-26 | reverse complement strand
CAAGCGTATGTTGGTCTTGGTTATATCATGAACCGACTTGCCCGCCGTTGCGGCCCGAGGCGCCAAAGCCGACCCGATGGGCATCCAGCACGATCACATTATAGCCCTTTTGCGCCAAATGCAGCGCGCAAGACAATCCGGTGAAACCTGCACCAATAACGCAGACGTCACAGGATATCACATCTGTCAGTACCGGGCGCACCGGATGTTCTTGGATGCTTTGGGCATACCAGCTGGCGGGATAGCTTCCTGCTTGATCGTTGACATAGAGAAAATCAGACATTCAATAACAGATGCTCGCGCTCCCAAGTGGATATGACTTGTAAAAACTCGCTATATTCCGTGCGTTTCACGATCGAATAGACGCGGGCAAATTCGGGATCAAGCACCTCATGCAGCCTCTTGGCACCATCAAAAATATCCATAGCAGTGAAGAGGTCATAGGGGATCGCCTCTTCGCTGTCATAGGCATCACCACGATATTGCTTGTCTGGGCGCTCCTGATCTTCAAGCCCCAGATAGCAACAGGCCAGGGAGGCGGCAATGCCAAGGTAGGGATTGCAATCCATTCCGGCCAGGCGGTTTTCGATCCTGCGAGCCTTGGGTGACGACAGGGGGATGCGAATTCCGGTGGTGCGATTGTCCCGGGCCCATTCGAGATTGATCGGGGCGGCGTGATCTTTGACGTAGCGCCGATAGCTATTCACATAGGGTGCCAGGATGGCAATGACAGACGGCAGATGATTTTGCAGCCCGGCGATCATATGGTAAAATACATCGGTTTCACCGCCCTGTGGGCCGACAAAAATATTCTCTCCCTCTGCATCCAAAAACGAGTGATGAATGTGCATGGCGGAGCCGGGTTCATCGGCGATGGGTTTGGCCATGAATGTAGCAAAACAATCGTGCTTTAGGGCTGCTTCGCGGATTAGACGCTTGAAGAAGAACACTTCATCGGCGAGTTTTACCGGATCGCCATGGCGCAAATTAATCTCAACCTGACCTGCGCCGCCCTCTTGGGTAATGCCATCAATTTCGAAACCTTGGGCCTCGGCAAAGTCATAAATATCGTCGATAACTGGGCCATATTCATCAACAGCAGACAGCGAATAGGCTTGATGCGCCGCCGCTGGCCGTCCTGAGCGCCCCATCATGGGCACAATCGGTTGGGCCGGATCTGTATTGCGGGCGACAAGAAAAAATTCCATCTCTGGGGCAACCACAGGCTCAAGCCCCTTGTCGCGAAACAATTGAACCACCCGCTTGAGGACATTGCGCGGCGCGGTTGGTATCGGCGCACCATCGCGATCATAGGCATCATGAATGACCTGTAAGGTGGCATCGGTGGCCCAGGGCGCTGCGGTGGCGGTATCGAGATCGGGCCGCAGCGTCATATCAGGCTCCACCCAACCTTCGTCGCCCGCAGCTTCCGCCCATTCGCCCGTAAGAGTTTGCAGGTAAATAGAGTTGGGCAGGTAGAAATGCTCTTGTTTAGCAAATTTTGATGCCGGAACAGCTTTGCCGCGCGCCACGCCTGGAAAATCAGAGATGATGCATTCAACCTCATCCAATTGCCGCTCGCCAATATAGGCTTTGGCACTGTCCGGTAGGCTGTCTTTCCAACTCATGACGATATCTCCGCTCTATATTCACCTTTGAGGAAGACGGCTATATCCGCAGCAATTGCGGAATTCTGGATCGGCACATGGCGCAATTGATCTGCGCGTTGCATCACGGCGGCGGGATAGGCCGGGCTTGAGCGTCGCGATTTTACATAATCATCGAAAACTGGATTGCTAAACTCGGGGTGGGGTTGCACCGTGAAGGCTTTTTATCCGTAGAGGAGCGCCGCAAATTGACAAAACGGGCTGCTGCCGATGACCTGTGCTTCTGGAGGCAGGGCCGTGACTTGATCTTGGTGCCAAGCATTCAACGTCACCGAACCGTGGCCATTAAAGCTGTAATCATGTCGGCCAATAGCCCAGCCTCCTTCAAACTTCTCCACATGCCCCCCCAGCGCTTGCGCAATGATCTGGTGGCCAAAGCAAATACCGACCATGGGGCGCGCGCTGGCGTAGATTTCGCGAATTAAATCGCTCAAAGGGGGGATGAAAGCATGATCCTCATAGGCGCCATGTTTGGAGCCGGAAATCAACCAGCCATCTGCCGCGTCAATGGTGGTGGGAAAATCTCCATCCACCACGTTCCAGGTTTGGAAGGTGAAATCATAGCCTTGAAACAAAGCGGCAAACATAGCGTCAAAATCGCCGTGCTGGGCACGTACCTCATCCGGCGCATGGCCACATTGTAAAATGCCGATCAGCATTGGAACCTCTTGTAGAATATGCGTACCCTATGCAGGTTCCGCAGGTTTGAAAAGACTTGTTTAGGCCGCATCAATTAGGGCCATAAGGGCATCATGATCCGAAAGTTTGTTAAACAGATCGCGCTCTTGTGATTTTGTGGCTGCGAGATTTTCCAAAATGAGAGGGGGCATGAATTGTTTGAGGAGCGGCGCCTCAAGCCCCTCAATCGCTGCCGAAAGATCAGGCAGCAGCCCAGGCAGATGTGCGGGGTGCTCATAGGCATTGCCTTCAATCGGAGCGGGCGGAACGGCTTTGCGTTCAATACCCTCTAAAGCGGCGCCAAAAATGGCGGCGAACAACAAATAAGGGTTGGCGTCACCGCCTGCGACGCGATGTTCAATCCGCCGAGCCGCTTCTGGACCGCTGGGAATGCGCAGCGCTACAGTGCGGTTTTCATAGCCCCAGGTGGCGGCGGTCGGAGCATGGGCGCCAGCTACGAAACGCTCAAAACTATTGGTGTAGGGAGCGAACAACAGCGTGCTAGCCTCGAAGGCTTCGAGGCAGCCTGCGACTGCGGACTGCAACATTGTTTGGTTACATAAGATGTTCTCACCCGCCTGATTGATAACTGAGAAATGCGTATGCAGCCCGTTGCCACTATCTTGAGAAAAGGGTTTGGCCATGAAGGTTGCAGCCATGCCGTGATTGCGTGCGGTGCCTTTGATCAATTCTTTAAGCAAAATGACATGATCGGCGATGTGAAGCGCTGGGCCATGGGCCATTGTGACTTCGAACTGCCCAACGCCGGCTTCGGTAGTGATGGTTAAATCACCGAGCCCCATGAGCTTCGCCCCATTGGTGATATCGTTGAAGAAAAGATCGAATCCATCCAATTCGCGCAGAGACAAAATTTCTGTTCCGGTCAACCTGCGGCCGGTTTTGGGGTTCACGGGGGGAACGAGATTGCCGCCATCTTCGAGTAAGAAAAATTCAAGCTCACAGGCAGCAATGACCTGCCAGCCTTGACGGGCGTAACGGTCCAAAACATTGCTTAAAGCGATGCGCGGGTCGCCTTCAAATGGGGAGCCGTCTTCATTGTGCATCACCCGCAGGTCCAATTCTGCCGCGCCTGCCACCCAAGGCAGAGGGATAAGATCACGGCCCGCCGGCACCATAACGCCATCTTGATCGCCGGAGTCAAACACAAGCGGCGAATGTTCGATATCTGCGCCGAACACATCAATATTGAGGACAGAAAGCGGCATACGCATTTGCTTGCCGCTTTGGTTTTTCGGGACGCGTTTGCCGCGTAATTGACCATTGAGATCAACAGCTGCGACACGAAGGGATTCACTCATCTTATGACCTGTGGCCTATAGCGCAGTTTCGGGCGCGCTTGACTTGGAAGATGTCGATTGAGACGCGCGTTGACAAGGCCAAAAATGCCGATGATCACCAAAGTGAGCAGGATGAAGTAAAAGGCCAAAATGGGATAGGCGATGAATGGGTTGAAGGTCTTATCTGCGAAATAGCTGGCGTAATAGAGGGCATCGCCGCGTTGTTGCCAGGCTGGAAATCCTGAGAAGAATACCAAGGTCGTCGCATGAAACAGAAAGATTGCCTCATTGGTATAAGCCGGCCAAGCCAGACGCAGGCTGGTGGGCCAGATCACGCGGCGAAAGCGTGACCAGCCCGTCAGGCCATAGGCATCGGCGGCCTCGACCTCCCCGTTAGGCACTGAGCGCAACGCGCCGTAAAATATTTCGGCAGAATAGGCGGCGGTGTTGAGGATCAGCACCAAGAGCGCTCCAAATTGTGCCGCAGTCAGCCAAGGCAGAAGGCCTTGCTGCTTGAGGCGTAGAAAGATGAAATAGGCCAAGAAAAATTGGATAAACAACGGAGATCCGCGGAAAATCAGAATAAACCATTCGGCCGGCCGGCGCAGCATGGCGCGGGGGCTAGCCTTGGCGAGCGCCATCGCATTGGCAATGAAAAACCCGATCAAAAGTGCCAAAGCTCCGAAGTAGATGTTCCAAATGAGGCCCGAGCCGATCAAGGTGAAATGTTGGCAGAGGGTGAAATCAGACTTGGGCAGCAGGCGTTCGCCATAGCCCAAAGAGCGCAGCCCATAGTCCAAAATGGTTTGCTGGCAGCTCATGGGCGTGCTCCCAATGTGCCTTGCCCATGGGTGAGGCGCTTCATCACGCGCTCGAGCACAATTTCAGAGACTTTGGTAAAGACGAGGTAAAAGGCCAATAGAAACAGAAAATACTGCATACGCCAATCGCCATGGGGATAGGCCGAGAATTTCGCCTGTTTCGTGCCGCCCAATTCACGCGCCCAGTAGACTACATCTTCTACGCCTAGCAAAAACAACAAAGGTGTGGCTTTGATCAAGACCATCCAAAGATTAGACAGCCCGGGCAGGGCATAGACCCACATCTGCGGCACCAGAATGCGCCAAAATACCTGTGCGGGCCGCATACCATAGGCCTGTGCCGTTTCTATCTGGGCTTGGGGCACAGCGCGCATTGCGCCGAAAAGAACATTGGCGGCAAAGGCTCCAAAGACGATTGCGAAGGTCAGCACCGCGGTAAAAAACCCGTAAATCTCATGCACATATTGCGGAGAAGTGCCCAAGGGCAGCTTGGCAGCAGCGCAGACGACAAAATCATTGCCCTGGCGAATAGGCGCGGTCCAATCGGGGCAAAGGGCTTGGTGGCGCAGCCATTCGAAACCCTGATCTAAAGCGATGACGAAAAATAGGAAAAAAGCTATGTCAGGCACGCCGCGCACAGCGGAGATATAGGTTTTGCCGACCAGTCGTAATGGCAAGAGCTGGGCGCGGGCCAGGGTGGCGCCGCCAAAGCCAAACACAAGCGCCGTGGGTGCGGTGACAGCCAAAAGAATGAGCACAGTTGCGAAGGATTGGTAAAACAACAGGTGCTTGCCCGTGGTCAGATAGCAGCTGAGCCAAGGCAGGCTGGTAAGGAGGCTTGGATCTGAACAATAGCTAAATATCGGACTGGGACCTTCAGTTTGGCATCGGCTGGCCTGTTTCGGGGATTGTTTTTTCTAAAGCCGCAGCGCCGTCTCATGCGGCGGCGTTATGGCGCAATGGGGGCGAGGATGAACCCCGCCCCAAAACCTCGCCAATTAGAATTGTTCGCCAACGCCCCATTTGGCGATCAGGGCGTTCAATGAGCAATCCGATTTCATAGAGCCAATGGCTGCGTCAAATTTGCCGCGCAGCTCTGCATCGGACTCGCGGAGCCCCATTCCAACGCCGCCACCGATCAACTCTTGTTGCTCCAAAAGCACCAGCTCGGCATCGCCCTCTGCCACGGGGGCGAGATAGGATTTATCAGCCAAGACTGCATCGGCTTCACCATTTTTCACGGCCGAAACGGTCTCTTCAGGTGTTGAAAATTCCACAAGCGTGGCGCCAGAGGCGGCCACAAAGCTGGCTTGAATGGTGTTGGTTTGCGCGGCGATCACAGCGCCAGAAAGATCCACATCAGCTGAGAGTGCCATATAGGCGGAAGGATCAGGTTGGGTGTAATTTTGCGTGAAGTCTATCACCTCGTCACGCTCTGCTGTGATCGACATGCCAGCAATGATGGTGTCGTAGTTGCCGGACACAAGGTTTGGTATGATGCTGTCACAGTCGTTTACTACCCATTCGCAGGTCAGCTTGGCGCGTGTGCAGAGCTCATCGCCCAATTCACGCTCGAAACCGTCAACTTCGCCAGCATCGTTGATGAAGTTATAGGGGGGGTAGGCACCTTCGGTGCCCATCCGGATTGTATCGGCAAAAGACATGCCAGCGGTCAGTGCCAAAGTGGCGGTGGTCAAGATCAGCTTGTTCATTTGTATCTCCCTAAGATATGTGGCTGAGTGTTGTTAAGCGACGGCAGAAAGAAACTGCTGAAGCCGTTGTGATTTCGGTGCACCAAAGAGGGTCTCGGGGGGACCTTGTTCCTCAATTACCCCTTGGTGCAAGAAAATAACGTGATTGGCCACATCGCGCGCCATGGCCATGTCATGGGTGACGATGAGCATGGTGCGCCCTTCCGCGGCCAGATCCTTGATGACGCCGATCACCTCTTGCTCCAATTCGGGATCAAGGGCGGACGTGGGTTCATCAAACAAAAGAGCTTCGGGTTCCATGGCCAAAGCGCGGGCGATGGCCGCCCTTTGCTGTTGTCCGCCAGACAGCTGGGCCGGGTAGACATCGCATTTTTCGCCAATACCCACTTTGTCGAGAAGCTTGCGGGCACGGACCTCTACTTCGGCTTTGTCTTGCTTGAGAACAGTTACCGGAGCTTCCATGACATTTTGCAAGATGGTCATATGCGCCCAAAGGTTGAACTGTTGGAAGACCATCGACAAGTTGGTACGCAGCCGGGTGACTTGCGTGGGATCTGCCGGACGACGGTTGTGGTCCGCAGAGCTCCAGCGAACGGCCTCACCTTGGAAAATAATCGCGCCTTCTTGGCTGATCTCCAGCATATTGCAGCAGCGCAGCAAGGTGGATTTCCCAGATCCAGACGAGCCAATAAGCGCCACGACATCACCACGCTTTGCGGTGATGTCGATGCCTTTTAGAACTTCAAGATCGCCATAGGCTTTATGGAGATCTCTTATTTCAATCACAGGTATATTTTGGTCACTCACGAAAACCCCCACCTTTCCAGAGCAGATACTAGGCGAGGAAGGGCGCGTCTCGCAATCCAAAAGCGGCATCTGGTAAAATTAAGGGGACGGAGGCAGCGGTAGTTTTAGATAAGTTTCTGCGCTGATCTCAGTGAGACCAAATATTTGAAGTGTTTCTCGGTCTTTGGGGCCAATCGAAAGAATCGCCTGTCGCAGAGCCTCGCGGAGGGCGGCAGCGTTTTGGCCCAAAGCGGTGATATAGGGCAGCGTCGGCGTCGCAGGAGTGGTGGCGCAGATTTCCAGCCCATCCGCCTTGTCCCAATCGCGTTTCAGAAAATGCCAGGTCAGCGCATCCACAGCAGCCAGATCAGCCCGTCCTTCCAAAACAGCGCAGGCAGAAGCTGCATGCCCACCGGTTTGCAGCCGTTTTGCGCCTGTGAGGCCGATCGACTGTGGGGCGGCCCAGCCCGATTGCGACAGCGGCTCATTGTAAGCCAAGGTAAAGTCATTGGCCGCAAGGTCTGGAGCAGCGCCCTGACGGGCCAGGAGCACCGAGCAGTAATAACCTGGCGGGCAATTTGGACTGTGATTGTCTGGCGTGGCAATCAGCTGCACCTGGCCGTGCAACGCCGCGCGATAGGGCAGGCCGCAGGTCTGGGACAGGTAGAGATTTGGGCTGAGCCAATCGTCCATCAAATCCGCGCTTGGCGGGCCAAAATTCGGCGCATCAGGCAGCTGGCCTTGTAGCGCCTGCCAAAGACGCCGGTGTGCGGCGCGATTGGCCGGCACGTCATACATCGGCAGATGCGCGATCATGGGACTAGGCCTGTTTGCGGGCAATCGCGCTGTCGCGGTCATTCACACCAAGCAGGCTTGCCAAAAGGCGCATCAGCGCGTCTTCTTCCGCGTCGCGGGCCCCGTCGGCCAGAACAACTTGCCACAGCGCCCGCACGACATTGAAGCGTTCCTCGTAGGGGACTTCTTCTTTAATTGCGCGGGTGAAGCGCACAGTGTCGGGCGCTTCGGCCTCAAGCGCCTCGGCAGTCTGGCGCAGGTCGGCAGCTTGATCCGCGGTCAATTGATAAAGCAGGCCAAGTACGGCATCAATCCTTGCGATTTCTGTGGCGGAATATTCATCATCCGATTTGGCAATCCGCACCATCAGGGCGGCCATGGCTTCAGGGGCGGTGATATCCCGAGCCTTGTCCGAGGATTTTGACGAAAACAAAGATGCAAACATAAGGGGCCTCAAGAGTTGGGACTGCGGCGCTGATTAGCCGTCATATCCTTCGACAATTACCAGATCCCCAATGGAGACGGGAGTGCGCAGGGCTTTTGCCGCTTGATATGCGGAACTGTTGTAACAATCTTGCGCCGCTTGCAGGCTTGGAAATTCAATCACAATGGTTCGGGCGCGCATTTGGCCTTCGGGAAATTCAGCAGCACCCGCGCGCACAAGAAACTTGGCCTCATAGGCACGCAGAGCGGGCGCAGCAGCGATCTTATAGGCCTCATAGGCCTCAGCATCACTGATCTGATTGTGGGCGATCCAATATCCTTTGGCCATAGGGCCCTCCATTGTTTGTTAGACCAAACGGCTCATTTCTTTGGCAGCGCGGACAAAATCGCGGAACAAAGGATGCGGTGCGAATGGCTTGGATTTCAATTCTGGATGAAATTGAACACCAATAAACCAGGGGTGATCTTTAACCTCAACAATCTCCGGCAAGCGTCCGTCAGGGGACATGCCTGAGAAGATCAGCCCTTTCTCTTCGAGCTGCTGGCGAAATTGGATGTCGACTTCATAGCGGTGGCGATGGCGCTCTTCGATGGCGGTGCTGCCATAGATTTTCGCCACCAATGACTCTGGGTTCAAAGTGGCATTATAGGCACCAAGGCGCATGGTGCCGCCCTTATCGTCATCTTCGTTGCGCCGCACCCGGTGATTGCCCTGCACCCATTCTTTCAGGTGATAGACCACCGGGGTAAAACGCTTTTCGCTGGCCTCATGGTCAAATTCTTCTGATCCGGCATTTGCCACGTTGGACAGGTTACGGGCGGCTTCTATCACCGCCATTTGCATGCCAAGGCAAATACCGAGATAGGGCACTTGGCGCTCACGCGCGAATTGCGCCGCTTTGATTTTGCCTTCCGTGCCGCGCTCGCCAAAACCGCCAGGGACCAATATGGCGTGGAACCCCTCGAGATGCGGCGCGGCGTCTTCGTGATCGAAGACTTCGGCATCAACCCATTCGACATTGACCTTCACCCGATTGGACATGCCGCCATGGGTGAGCGCTTCTTTTATGGATTTATAGGCGTCTTCTAGCTGTGTGTATTTACCGACAATAGCGACCTTCACCGCACCTTCTGGATTGTTGACCCGGTCTTGTACATCTTCCCATTTGCTTAGCTCGGGCTGTGGCGCGGGGGAGATATTGAAAGCATCCAAAACGGCTTGGTCAAGCCCCTGGGCGTGATAGGCCAAGGGAGCTTCATAGATGGAATTAAGATCATATGCGGCGACCACCGCATCGCGGCGCACATTGCAAAATAGGGCGATTTTTTCCCGTTCTTTGTCGGGAATGGGGTGCTCCGACCGGCAGACCAAAATATCTGGAGCAATCCCAATGGATTGCAATTCTTTAACGCTGTGCTGCGTTGGTTTTGTCTTTAGCTCGCCGCTGGCCGCAAGATAAGGCAAAAGCGTGAGATGCATAAAAATACATTCCCCGCGTGGCTTGTCGTGGGAGAATTGGCGAATGGCTTCGAAAAACGGCAGGCCTTCAATATCGCCCACTGTGCCGCCGATTTCGCAGAGCATAAAATCGACCTCATCATCGCCGACTTTCAAAAACTCTTTAATTTCGTTGGTCACATGGGGCACAACTTGAATGGTTTTGCCCAAATAGTCGCCACGGCGTTCTTTTTCCAAAACGGTTGAATAGATTCGACCCGAAGAGACAGAATCAGTCATCCTTGCGGCCACACCGGTGAACCGTTCGTAATGGCCCAAATCCAGATCCGTTTCCGCGCCATCATCGGTGACGAAGACCTCCCCATGTTCAAAGGGGGACATCGTGCCGGGATCAACGTTGAGATAGGGATCAAGTTTCCGCAGTCTTACGGAAAACCCGCGGGCCTGTAGGAGGGCGCCTAGGGCCGCAGATGCCAAGCCTTTGCCAAGAGAAGACACAACACCACCGGTGATAAATACATAACGCGCCATAGATAAAGAGATCCCCGTAGTTTCGAATTTTCGGTAAGAAGAATGGGCCTCACCACGGGATTAGATCAATAACAGCTCCGTGGTGATTCTGCAATCTGATGATCAAGATAAAGCGGTTAAATGTATTGGTGCCGCCATATTTAGGGGTGGATTACTCTGCAACGGGCAAAAGTGGCGCGGAATCCTCAGCCGAGGGCGGCAAAAGCGCGTCAGCATCGACCGGTGTGTTTTGCTCCGAGGCCGGCATCAATTGATCGACAACTGAGCTGCCAGAAGATTTTTGCACCTGAAGAATAGTTAGGGCCAGAGAGGTGCAGATAAAGGCAATCGCCAGACCCCAGGTCAGCTTGGTCAAAGCCGAGGCCGCTGCGCGACCAGACATTGCGCCACCGCCAGCACCGCCGCCGCCCATACCAAGGCCGCCACCTTCAGAGCGTTGCAACAGAACCAGGCCAATCAACGAGATGGCCAAAAGAAGGTGGATGATCAAGACGACATTTTGCATACGAAATTCCCAATTCAGGTCAGAGGCTATCTAAGCAAGGATAACTCATTTGCCAAGTCAAAACTGAGGCATCGGCCCCATATGGCGCTTCATGGGCCGCGGTCTGAGTTGGTGCCTGGGTTTGCGCTCTAAATTGCTCCAAAACGCAGCTTTGCCATTCCGCGGCAAGTTAGCAGTTTCCCTTGCCCTTGATCCCCGCTATACGGCCCTCGTTTTGATCCGATCGAAAGAGGACAAGTTATGGCCAATGTTGTTGTGGTGGGCACCCAATGGGGTGACGAAGGCAAAGGCAAGATCGTGGATTGGCTTTCCGAGCGCGCCGATGTGATTGCGCGCTTCCAAGGCGGTCACAATGCCGGTCATACGCTCGTGATCGGGGAGGCTGTCTATAAGCTGCATACTTTACCCTCCGGCGTCGTGCGCGGCGGCAAACTATCGGTCATTGGCAACGGCGTGGTGCTGGATCCTTGGCACCTGGTCAAAGAGATCGACGGAATTCGCGGTCAGGGAGTTGATATAAAGCCAGAAAACCTAATGATCGCGGAAAATACTCCTTTGATTATGCCCTATCACGGTGAGCTGGATCGCGCGCGTGAAGGTCAGGTATCGGTTGCGAAAATCGGCACAACGGGTCGCGGCATTGGCCCGTGCTATGAAGATAAAGTCGGTCGCCGGGTGATCCGTGTGGCCGATTTGGCGGATTCAGCCACTTTGGAGCTGCGCG
>Ga0228606_1000607_pt1 | contig 11513 bp, 11 predicted proteins | sample 7DmetaG_FD_190066 | JGI IMG/M metagenome (GOLD analysis project Ga0228606, IMG submission 190066) | Seawater microbial communities from Monterey Bay, California, United States - 7D | ecosystem: Environmental > Aquatic > Marine > Coastal | place: USA: California | collected 2016-10-26 | reverse complement strand
CCCCAATAGCGCCATCGCCACATACAAATCGAGACTGAACCAACCCGACCACAATTTACGTGATCGCTGCACCACTCGATTACGCAGGGTCTGAGCGATACAAAAATTAAAGTAGATCAGCAAAAACGATACCCCATAAGCCCCTGACCATGCGGCAATCTGCAACACCACCGGTCGCTCCCATTGACTCAACGACAGCGGCGCCCACGGAAACCCCCAAAGTAGCCAAGTGCGCGACCACTCCAACACGACCCAAGCACCGGAAAGACCAGCGAACACCAGCACCCGCAAAAAAAACGAACGATTCGCCACGAGCGGCACTAACCACCACACCAAAAATACCCAGCTCGCAAAAACCGCAGCCATGATGCCAGACAATGCCAGCGTGCCAAACAGCGTGACATGTCGCAACCAAATCAGAATCGCAAACCACGCCACCCAACCCGTGGTGATCGCGATGACAGCGCACCATCGCTTCGACGGCTGTGTATACAGCCAAAGGATTAGAGGAATGAATGCAATGTAGGCTGCCTCAGCAAATTCAAACGGCGGAATCGACAGCACCCATAACAATGCGGTGAGCACCCCCGACAGCAGACCCCAATACAGAGATCCTGCAGCCATGCCAGATGCCTGCACCTCATTCCGCGTAGCTGCCGCTGCTTGTTCTGTCAATTTGCTCATACCCATGCTACCTTGATGCACCCACCACACCTAGTGCCAGCAAAATTCGGAACCTACTCGGAATAACAGCAGTCTTATTCAATCATCGCAAAAAAGTTGTTTTCACAGCAACGCTTCTACGCAGAGTCACTCCTGCTCATCAGCTCAAAAAAACTATATCCATATGCGCTTCCTATCCTTCGCCCTTTTTATGTTCGTCGCCGCACTTTGCTTTATGGCGGGTTACAAGGTCGGCAAAGAATCCCCGTCACCCACATACACTCGATCCGCAAACGGTATCGAAGATGCACTGCGCAGCGAACCAACTGATATCGACGATTTCATGCCGATCATAAAAGCACCATCCGTGAATACTGCAGCTGACCTGGACCGAGCCACACAACACCCACTTGCAGAACGTGCCAAAGAGCCAGTCCAGACATTTTTCGATACCAATGGACGCAAGCTAGTGGCAAAGATCCTCGAAGTCCGAGCTGACAGTTTAACCGTACAGCGCCAATCTGATGGACAAGAGCTACACCTTCCGCTCTACATGTTAGTTGCAGAAGACCAAGCATTCGTTGCATACCTCAAGGATCAGCAAGACTCGAAGCCTGCTAACGATTCATTGCAATCGATGGAAGATAAGATTTGGGACGAGCTGTTTCGGTAGCACTGGCAGCTAAAACGACAGCAGGTGAGTTCCGTGGGAATACGTAGTCGCAGCGGCACTGTAGCAGCTTCAATCTGACAACAAAAAAGCACAGGCGAATACCTGTGCTTTTTGTGTGCGTATACTTGATACCTTTACTTCTGCGCTAGCTCCCAGCCGTCATTGAGAATCATCGCTTCAGCTTTCTTAAACTTCAGCTCTTTAGTCTCGCTGCCCTTGCGGATGGTGACCACATCATTGCGCCCTAGCTTGGGCAACTCGCGGCGAATCGGAGCAACCTTCGGCAGCTCGACCTGCTTACGCGGCGCGGTTGACTCTGCTTGTGATGCGGCGCGCGCTTGGGCAGCTGCTCCAGCCATTGCACCGGCCTGAGGCTGCCCTGTGCCAGGACCAGTCACTTGTGCTGCCTGCGACATACGAGAGAGCATATTTTGAAAGGCTTCCTGATTCGTCGCGCTGCGAAATACTGAATTACAAATCTCTGTGCGTACATTCGTCATCAACTCTTCGAAGAAGGCATAGGCCTCACTCTTATACTCACTGAGCGGATCTTTCTGGCCATAACTGCGCAGGTTCACGCTGCGGCGCAACTCTTCCATCTCCGTGAGATGATCCTGCCAACGACGGTCGAGCGAACGAATCACAATGTACCGCTCTAAGCCCACGAGCGCTTCACTCGTTTCGAATTCTTCACGCTCCCGATAAGCCTCCTGAATGCGCTCAAGAATGAAGGCTTGCTGCGCTTCAGGCTCTTTGCCTTCAAGCGCTTCGGCTTTTAACGCTAGTGGGAAATAGGCATTCAGCCGCGCAAGGAAATGCTCCATCGCATCACTGTCTTTCTCTGCAGACAATACATCGAGGCGCACTTCGAGCTCTTCTTCGATCATTTCATAAATGATATCGCGCGGTGTGTCCGACTGAATCGCTTCATTGCGGATACCATAGATCACTTCACGCTGCGTGTTAAGTACATCGTCAAATTGCAGTAGGCGTTTGCGCATCGAGAAATTCTGCTGCTCGACTTTCTTTTGCGCATTCTCGATCGACCAATTCAAGGCGGGGTGTTCGAGCTCTTCGCCTTCACTCATTGATTTCTCAAGGATGCGAGAAATGGGACCGGCGTTGGCAAACAAGCGCATCAAATCGTCTTCCAAAGAGACGAAGCACTTCGACATACCCGGATCACCCTGTCGGGCGCAGCGGCCGCGCAACTGACGATCGATCCGGCGCGACTCGTGACGCTCGGTGCCGACCACGAAGAGCCCGCCAAGTGCTGCAACGCCCTCGCCCAGCTTGATATCGGTACCGCGACCCGCCATATTAGTCGCAATTGTCACTGCGCCTTTTTGGCCGGCACGTGCGACAATCTCAGCCTCTTGTTCGTGAAATTTCGCGTTCAACACACTATGCACAATATTAGAGCGCTTTAACATACGGCTTAACACCTCAGACGCTTCGACCGATGCAGTGCCCACCAATACTGGTTGTCCCTGCTGGTGCGCTTGTTCGACTTCTTGCATCACTGCGCTAAATTTTTCGCGGCGTGTCTTGTAAATCACATCATTCAAGTCGACACGAATGCATGGCATGTTGGTCGGAATGACCATGACATTGAGGCCATAAATTTCGTTAAATTCGGACGCTTCGGTTTCCGCAGTACCGGTCATGCCGGACAGTTTGTCGTACATTCGGAAATAATTCTGAATCGTAACGGTCGCGTAGGTCTTGGTCTCCTTCTCGATCGTGCAATTCTCCTTCGACTCGATCGCTTGGTGCAGGCCATCTGACCAGCGGCGGCCGGGCATCACGCGCCCGGTATTTTGGTCAACGATGTTTACCTTGCCCGCTTGCACGACATATTCTTTGTCTCGTTCGTAGAGACTGTATGCGCGCAGGAGTTGGCTAATGCAGTGAATGCGCTCACTGGTTTGCTGGAAGAGTGTTTCGGCAGCGAGTTTTGCCTCTTGTTTGACCTCAGGCGTAGCGAGTTGGTCATTCTTATCGATCTCGATAAACTGGGTCGGCAAATCAGGCAGCATAAACGCATCCGGATCATTGGGACTCATCATCACACGCCCTTTCTCGGTAAGGTCGGCCTGTTGCTGCTTCTCATCAATCACATAGTAGAGTGCTTCCTTGAGCGCGTACCGCTCCTTCTTATTAAAATCACTGCCCATCTCGAGATCGAACTTATCGACCGCGCGGCGAATCGCCGGCACCTCATTGAGGCGGTGAAATTGCTTGTTCTTCGGCATGCCGAGCTTGACCTGAAAAAGCTTAGAGATCGCGCCATACTTGGCGTCTTCATCCGAATCTTCTGCTTCCAGCACTGTCTTTGCCTCCGCTGCGAGCGTATTGCAAAATGCCTGCTGCTTGGCAACCAGCTGCTGAATGCTCGGTTTTACCTCGCCGAATGGCAGCGGATTGTCGTCCTGCATCGGACCGGAAATGATCAAGGGCGTACGTGCTTCGTCGACTAGAATCGAGTCCACTTCGTCAATGATACAGAAGTAATGATCGCGCTGCACTTGGTCTTCCTTGCGGCTGGTCATCCCATTATCACGCAGGTAGTCGAAGCCGAATTCGGACGCGGTGCCGTAGGTGATATTACAATTGTACATCTCACGGCGAGTCTGCGGATCCATACTGTTTTGAATACAGCCAACCGTCAGGCCGAGCTTGCGGAAGAGGTGCCCCATCCACTCGGAGTCGCGGCGTGCCAAATAATCATTCACTGTGACCAGTTGGCAATTGCGCCCAGACAGAGCGTTCAAATAGAGCGGGCAAGTCGATACCAGAGTCTTACCTTCACCGGTCGCCATTTCCGCGATATGTTTTTCATGGATCGCGATCCCGCCGATAAATTGCACATCGTAATGCACCATATTCCACGGCAACATGTGGTCACACACGTCAAACTCCTGCCCGCACATACGGCGCGCTGCGTTTTTCACAGTCGCAAATGCTTCCGGCAGCAAGTCATCGAGCGACTCGCCATCTTGATGGCGCTGCATAAACTCAGCCGTCTTGGCGCGCAGCTCCTCCTCCGTAAGCGACTGATATTCAAATTCAAACGCGTTGATACGCGCAATGATTGGCTGACACTTCTTAAGATATTTTTTGTAGTGACGTCCGGAAAACTTTTTGAGAATGGCTGAGATCATGTGATCAAATCTATGCGGTTACTATGAAACTGTCCGTGGCTTCCAGCTCTAAGAGGACACCAGAAATAGGAAAAGGATCAGAAAATGGTGAAACTCCCCCGCGCTGGCAAGTGCGTTATCGGGGTGGTAAGTTGCTAGTTGTTTGTTGTTTGTTGTTTGCCCCGGATAACTGACAACCAGCAACTAACAACCAGCAACTAGCAACTAACAACTAACAACCAGCAACCAGCAACTAACAACCAACAACCAGCAACCAGCAACCAACAACCAGCAACCAGCAACTAACAACACTCCAGCCACGCAATCGTTGCTCCCCAGCCGCCTTCGGTGCCACCTGCCTGCTCAAAACGCAGCACGCGCGGGTCACGCTCGAGGATCTTATGCACCGTGGTGCGCAGCGTGCCGATGCCCTTGCCGTGAATGATACGCACCCGAGTGATTCCTTTTTCCTGCGCCAGCTCGATATAGTCCGGCACCAGATCCCCCACATCCGAGGGCCGAAAGGTGTGCAGATCGAGTTCGTCAGTGATCTCAAATTCGATCGGATCTGGTTCGTTGTTAGTCATGTGCTTTCGTTCAATAGTAGCTCAAGGTATTTTCGATGAATAAACAATTTCTCCCGGCCAACTTTCTCCTCAGACAATATTCCAATGGAAACTAATTGTTTTAAATAGGTCGCGGCAGCTTGGCGCTTGGCAATTCCAGCATTCACCAAATCAGCAATTCGACAATACGGCTGGTGAAACAAAACATCGATTAATTCTGCCGAATATATTTTCGGAAGTTCAGCCTTTAGGCGGTCTTTAGCCTCAGTGCGCAACTCACGAATCGCCCGAATCTTAAGGTTCGTCCATCTCGCAGACTCTTCTACGACCTCTAGAATATACAGAATCCACGATTCCCAGTCTTCTTGAAAAGTCACGCCCCGCAAGGTTTCATAATACTCAGATTTTCGCCTGATAATACCACGGCTATGATACAAAATGGGACTGGAAAGGAGCCCCGACTGCACAAGGTAGAGCAAGTTCAGAACACGCCCCGTGCGCCCATTCCCATCGGTAAACGGATGGATCGCCTCAAATTGATAATGGGCAATCGCCATCACCACCAAAGGATCTAATTCAGTCGGCAGATTGATAAAGCGCTCCCAATTGCTGAGCTTATCACGAATGACCTGTTCTCCCTCAGGGGGCGTATAGACCACAAGGCCTGTCGCATCATTGCCTAGCGCTGTGCCTGGTAATTGACGAATAGCCATCGCCTTCCCCTTGATCACTGAACAAACCAACTCAGCAGTCGCGGTGCAAAGCGGTCGTTCCTCTAAACTCTCAAATCCTTGATACAATGATCGACGATAGTTCAACGCCTCTTTGGTAGCAGAATCTGGCACTTGCTCCAACAAAGACCCACGAAACAACTCATCGGCCGTAGTCACAATATTCTCAATCTCCGAACTAGCCCTCGCCTCCAACAGAGGCAATATATTGATTAACAATGCCTTGTTCGGCAAAAAATCTCCCGCCTGCTCAAGTTCGGCCAACACGGCGCGTGAACGAATGCACTGCTTCAATACACGAGTGGTTTCCAACTCCCGACTAGGCGGCAAGAGCGGTAGATCATTAAAAGGCTGATTGGGATCGCACGACATGTTTATGAAATCGAATTATATCGACACATATCAACGATATGTCGATCCGATCGACACGTCAACCAGACATGTCGACATTTTCAACTTTTATAAAGATATCAAGCGGCAAGATGCCGCTTCTACTCCGCCTTCGGTAGCGCGGGGATCTTTTCGATAGCCTTCACTTCTGGCAGAACTTCGGCAGATGCGCTGTCTAGCGCTTCAAATTTTTTAGCTGTCACCATTAGGCGACTTTCTAGCGAGTTGACTGCTTTATTATAATGCCCAACGGTTTGATCGAGGCTCTTGCCGACTTTAGAAAAATGTCCAGCCACCACGCCGATTCGATCATAGAGCTCTTTACCTAGGGCCGCGATCTCCTTTGCTTCACGTGCTATCGCTTCTTGTTGCCAGCCGTAGGCAATGGCTTTGAGGAGTGCGATCAAGGTCGTCGGTGTGGCGATAATCACCTGATTATTGACCCCCTGCTCAATTAGTTGCGGGTCCTGCTCCAGCGCGGCGCTGAAAATCGCCTCGTTGGGTAGGAAGAGCACCACAAACTCGGGCGCATTCTCAAACTGCTTGCCATACGCCTTACTCGACAAGCCTTTGATATGCTCGCGAATGTGCCGTGCATGGCGCTCGAGTTGCACTTTTTTGGCATCTGGATCAGTCTCGTCCAAGGCATCTAGGTATGCGGCGAGCGGGACCTTTGAATCAACCACCACCTGCCGCTCATTAGGCAAACGGATCATCATGTCCGGGCGTAGACGCTGCCCTTCATCCGTTTCCACGGAGACCTGTTCTTCAAAGTCACAGTACGGTAACATACCAGCCAGCTCAACCGTGCGGCGCAGTTGCATCTCGCCCCAGCGACCACGCCCCTCCGGCTTGCGCAGGGCACTCACCAAATTGGTCGTGGTTTGGCTCAAGCGAATCTGCGACTCGGCCAGCTGCTCGAGTTGCTGTTTCAAGCTGGAATCGGTCTCCGTGCGGCGCTCTTCAATTTTGGACACGCGCTCGTTAAATACCTTCAACGCTTCGCCGACTGGCTCCACGGTTTTATTGATTGCCTGTTGACGTTTTTCGAGGTCGCCCTTCGCGCCTTCTTGGTATTTCTCTAAAGTAGTTTTCGCCAGATTGAGGAAGGACTCATTATTTTTCGACAAAGCCTCTGAAGACAGCGCCTTAAAACTGTCCTGCAGCTTCGCCTTCGCTTCTTCGAGCAATGCCAGCTTTTCAGTAGCAGCCTGCAACTCCGCCTCACGCTGCGCCTCGATTCGAGCCAGGGATTCTTTCGCCACAGCCTGTGCATCGCGAGCAACCTGCACATCGTTTTGAGCCGTCACCAAAGCAAGCTCGGCACGTACCTGAGCACCGCGTAATAAGGTAAACACTAAACCAGCCCCGACCAAAAGACCCACCACAAGCGCAACAATTAATTCCATGCACCTATTGAGATCAGTTCACGCGGACTGGCAATCGATTAATCTAATCATGCACCGCGAGCTGATCACTCTGATTGTAAGGTTTTGGCTATGGGTTAGATTGTTTAGTATCGCTCACTCACCGCTAATCCCCGCACCCTATACTCACTGTGAAACCACTGATCATCATCCTACTTGGACTTCTTCCTCTACACATCATGTCTGCATACGAACGCGCATTTCCAAGAACGGCAGTGGACACTATCGAAGTAAAGACGCTCCCCGCCTCTCGTTTGCTCGCCTCGCACAGCGATGGCAATTACTTCCAATCCGACAACGGTCTATTCATGCCATTGTTTCGCTATATTCAGTCAAACGACATCGCGATGACGACCCCGGTAGAGGCTGAAATTGAACCTGGTATCATGTATTTCTATGTCGGCTCCGACTACGCCGACGCTGAACTTGAGGGCACCGATGATGTCTCCATCATTGAACTACCGGAGCGCACCGTGCTCAGCATCGGAGTGCGCGGCAGCTACAACGCCGAAAATTTCGCACGGGCAAAAGCAGCCCTCCTCACCCATCTTGCCGGGCAGAACACATGGAGCGCCACTGGTTCGGCAAGAGCGATTTATTGGAATGGTCCCTATACACCCGGTATCTTTAAACGCTCCGAAATCCACCTTCCGGTGGCTAAAAGCACCAGCGAGACGGAGTAGCACTCGGCTACAGCTTCCAATGGCTTCCTTCAAAGCGAACAGGCTTCGTTCCCTTATATAATTTCGCAGCCTCAGTCGCAAAACGGGCATAGCGTTCACGGGCTTCAGTCGTCGGAGCAACAATGCGCTCATTATAGCTCAATGGCGGCTCGTCCACTGGGACACTCGCCACGCGCAACCATTCAGCACGCTCACTCTCGGTTAATTTCGCCATACCAGACTTTCATCGCTTCAACGCGATCCGTCAAACCAAAGAGAGCCAGATAGTCAGTCAACAACTCCCAATCGAGCGCTAATTGCTGCTCAGCGGAGACTTCGACCAACATCCGTATATCTGACCGACGCCTCATCCAAGGCGCGACACACACTGTCGATCACTTTAACAAAATCCATCTAAGTAAACACGAGAAACCACGAACTCGACGAAGTCCACGCCGAAAATCCCTCCGCTCAAAAGCTTTACAAGCCTGCGGCTCGGTTTCAGCTTCCTAACATGCTTTTAAGAGTCACACAATACGGCGAACCCATCCTGCGTAAAGTGGGCACAGCCATCACAGAATTCGATGCCGATCTGGCGCAACTCGCCGACGACATGGTGGACACGATGTATGACGAGGAGGGCATTGGCCTAGCCGCACAGCAAATCGGTAAAGCCATCCAATTATTCGTGCTGGATGTACGCCCACCCGAGGGTGAGCAACCAGCATTTGACTATAGCTTCGATGGCAAGCAACCGCCACTTGACTTGATCATGCCGATGGCGCTGGCGAATCCCAAAGTATCCATCATCGACTCAAGCAAAGACGTCTACGAAGAAGGCTGCCTCTCCTTTCCCGACGTGCGCGGCAAAGTGACACGCCCGATCGGTGTGCGTTGTGAATTTCAAGATACCGAAGGCAACTCTCATATACTCGACGCCACAGGCCTGCTCGGTCGCTGCATCTTACACGAAAGTGATCACCTCAACGGCGAACTGTTTATCGACAAGATGGACAAGCGTGACTTGCAACGCATGACGCCGCGAATCAAGAAGATCAAACGCGGCAGTCGCGACTTCTTAAAGTCGCAAAAATAAGTCTAGGCAGTCGCTCAAGGTATTTAGGCGTTGCCCCGAACGACTCACTGGCAAGGTCCAACAAGCAGCCCCACACTACTTTCATCCCAGCGCCTAATTCACAACGCTGGTGGATATCTCCAGTACATACAACTGTGAGCGATAAGGTAGCAGGCAAAGGCCTATCACGACTGCGAGCACAATCGGCTTGATACTAAACTGTCGCTGTACGGTCAGGCTGCGGGCAATTCGAGTGCGCGTACTGGCGACAAATATAAGCAGCGAAAAGAGTGCTTCCAGAATGCCAACAACTGCATACACACTTAGGATCGTCACTAATTGTACGCCGAGCAAATAGCTCAAAAAAAATGCGGCCATGATCACCGAGACAAACGACGCGGCCCCCATTGCAAATAACTGCCCAGAGTCACCCATCAATTGGCGGCGACCTTGCAGCGTACGATAAATCAAATGCGCAGTCCAAGGAGTCACCACGCCAATCGTAAGAAAATTTAGGCCGAGCGTACTGTATGCACCTTCGCCCAACAGCAACGCTTGAGTCAACAAGACCGCCGCCATTGATAACATTGCTGCCCACGGACCCAGCAGCACAGTTACCAAAGCACCGCCCAACAAGTACCCAGAAAAGCCTAGTCCCATGGAACAATTCAGTAGCTGTGCGATTAACACAAATCCTGTTAATGCAAAAAATGCCGGAACGACTCCGCGACCCATTTCATTACGTACACCATAGCAAGCCGCAACCACACAGGCCACCGCAGTGACAGAGGTAAATAATGAGACAGATGAAGGTAACGTCTCAGCGACTAAATACATGAACGATTAAGTATTAATTAAAGAATGTTTGTGCGCGTTGTAACGCATGAGGGAAATCTAGCTTAGTATGTGCTATAAGCAGGTTCCGCACCGAAAAGATCACCTTGCGTAAACTAACTCCATCTTTGGCTAATATTTTTACACCCAGTCCCCCCACGCGTAATGGACTTGCGCCAAGCACCGCATGGTCGACCTTCAAATCATGTAGAGTTTGCACGATTTCACCCAGAGGCTCTGCGGATAAAAAGTAAAAACTTGCGTAACTACCTTCTGGATACACCGAGCGCCAATCGGCAAGATCTCCACGACCTGGCTCACACGTAAAATTCTCATACGCTAGTAACTGGCCTTCGCGATAAATACGTAGCTTCGAAGTCCATTCGGAAAACTCGAAACACTCACCAAATGCCGCACGGCCGGGAGATACCACTTCACACAGCAACACCGTCGCATCTGCGGCGACCTCGAGCCGCGTAGTCTGCCGGAGTGCTGCTTGCTTCTGTAAAATCAACGGCGCTGGCCAGACATCCAGTACCGCACCAGATTCAACGATGTACTGCTGATCTACCTGCGCATAGCCAGAGTTCATCGTATGCACACGGCATGCCGCAGGGCTAATCAGTGCAGCTTTCGCACCAGCGGCAACAGTCGCCGATACTTCGAGGCGGTCTTCATCAAGTAGTCCGGCTGTTGGACTGGTTAAAATACTGATTGCCCAGTCACCTTGATGATACGCCTTTGCCAAATGCAGCGGCGGGCGCACCCACTGATCTGTCAAGCGGGTCCCGACTGCATCTCGATGAGTGTACGTAAGACGCGCTCCACCGAGCACTCCGGTTCGCGGCGTCTGATACTCTGTCAGTGGCGGTGTCATTGAGTCTTGATCGCAAAGAAACACTCTTGCTCTAGCCATGCGACCACATCGTCGAGTCCTTGATAGCTTTTTAAATCACAGAAAACAAAGGGCCGCTCACCGCGCTGCACCTTTGAGTCGCGGGCCATCACATCAAGGTCTGCTCCAACATAGGGCGCCAATTCAATCTTATTAATAATCATCAGATCCGAGAAGCGAATCGCGGGCCCACCTTTACGAGGAATCTTATCTCCTTCAGCAACATCGATCACATAGATAAACGCATCGACTAAATCGGGTGAAAACGTCGCCGACAAATTATCGCCACCACTCTCCATAAGTACCACCTGGGTATCTGGATGTCGTGTCGTCAGGTCCTCGATCGCTACTTCGTTCATACTCGTGTCATCACGAATCGCGGTATGCGGACACCCCCCTGTCTCGACTCCTAGAATACGGCTCGCTGCCAATGTACTATTCTTCACCAAGAACT
>Ga0228606_1000597_pt1 | contig 11618 bp, 8 predicted proteins | sample 7DmetaG_FD_190066 | JGI IMG/M metagenome (GOLD analysis project Ga0228606, IMG submission 190066) | Seawater microbial communities from Monterey Bay, California, United States - 7D | ecosystem: Environmental > Aquatic > Marine > Coastal | place: USA: California | collected 2016-10-26 | reverse complement strand
AACAAACCTAATGGTGGCGCTGCCGGAAAAAGCGGCAGCATTGAAAGCACAGATGATCACTCTCGATCAGCAGCTACACGCTGAAGCAAGGCCACATGGAACAATTCAACCATAAGTAAATCATGACGTTATCTATTACAAAAAACTGCTTATTTCTAGCGCTAGCAATCAGCCCCGTCGCCTCCGCGCAGATCGTCACGGAGAGCTTTGAAACCACGACCTACCCGACCGATTGGGTGCGCCCCAATGACACCACGGCCAAAACCGAGGCCGTGACCGGTATCATGGAACGTGGCCTTAAGGTTGAACTCATTTTCGAAAACGAAATCATTCATCACAAAGTCGCAGAATCAGATGCGATGATAATTACTCTTCAGTAGGAGCTGTCTATGTCATACTTACCTAAAATATCTTGCGCATTGGTCACTGGTGCGGTCTATATATCGGCGGCCGCCATGGGCGCTCCTCCTAATATCCTGCTGATGGTCGCTGATGATCTTGGGTATGCCGACCTTTCTTGCTACGGCAACGACCGGGTGGCGACGCCGAACATCGACCGTCTGGCTGACGAAGGCATCCGGTTGACCCGTTTCTATGCCGCCAGCGGGGTCTGTACACCAACTCGAGCCTCGTTTCTGACCGGCCAGGATCCGGCCCGTTTTAACATTAAAAATGTCTTTAAGGATGAAGGTGAATACCTGCCAGCCGGAAATACGCTCCCGCAAATATTGAAATCCGCCGGATATACCACCGCTCTGCTCGGTAAATGGCATCTCGGCGGCCTGCGCCTGAAGGACCGTGATCAACGTGATGTCGTGTCCGGTCCGCATCAGCACGGCTATGACCACTACCTGTGCCAGATTGAAGAACAGCCGTTGCGGGGCGGCTATTTTCGGCGGGGCGATCTCTATTCCCGCGGCGGCACCTGTCTGATCGAAAACGAACAGACACTCCCTGAATCCCATTCCTATTACCCGCTCTTTTTTACTGACATTATGGGCGAAGAAACACTTCGTCTGCTCAACCGATATAAAGTCGAACCTCAGCCGTTCTTTATTCACGTAAACTTTCAGGTTCCACATAAACCGCTGGAGCGTGCGCCTGAGCCGCACTGGCGTGCTACCGCTCGGGAAGGCCTCTCCGAAAACCAACACCGTATTCGCTCAATGATCGCATGCATGGATTCCCAGGTTGGGCGCATTCAGGATGCACTCCAGCAAAATGGGCAGGCTGAAAACACAATCGTCATTTTCACGTCCGACAACGGCGGACTCGATGATCTTTCGAATAACGGCGGGTACCGCGGCGGAAAGTTCAGCCTGTTTGAGGGCGGGATTCGCGTTCCTTTTATTGCTCGATGGCCGGAGCACATTCAGGCCGGAACCGTTTCTGAAGCGCCATTGCACAGCAACGATATTCTGCCGACGCTCTGTGAAGTCGGCGACATCTCACCGCCTGTTGATATCGACGGCACAAGTATGCTTTCCGTTCTGAAAGGCTCATCTACACAGCCAGGTCGACCACTTTTCTTTCAACTCGGTTTTAGCCGAGAAAGCAGTTTGACAGAAGCCGTTATCCAAGGCCCCTGGAAACTGATGGCCGAACACGGCACACCTCGCATGCTGTTTAACTTAAACAATGACCCATTCGAAGAAACCAACGTTATGGATAAATACCCCGATAAAGCAGAAGCACTACGCCAGCACCTTTTCCGCTGGCTAAATAGGCCGAGGACTTCTGTCCCAGTTGCTTTATAGAGATTATTTACACTTAGGAATATCACATGGAACAATTCAACCATAAGTAAATTATGACGTTATCTGTTACAAAAAACTGCTTATTTCTAGCGCTGGCAATCAGCCCCGTCGCCTCCGCGCAGATCGTCACGGAGAGCTTTGAAACCACGACCTACCCGACCGATTGGGTACGCCCCAATGACACCACGGCCAAAACCGAGGACGTGACCGGTATCATGGAACGTGGCCCCGTATTCGGCGACCGTCAGCTGTTCATCAACCCCTCGTCCGGCGACTCTTGGACTTACCACGACACAGGTACTGCCTTCCAACCGCACACAACCTACACCCTCATTTTTTACGCGGGTTGCCGCCAGAACAATCCCTACCAGCAGGGAGGCGATCTGGAATATGGCTTCTGGTCAGGAATCCCTGCCGCCCCGATGACAGAACCGAGCCTCGCGCCCGACCTTTCCGGCGGAGACCGCATCAATACCTCCGTCTTCCCGGAACAAACCCTGGTGAAAGTCGATAGCTATACCTTTACCACTGGAAGTGATGTCAGCGGCATGGGCAACCTGGTCGTCTTTTTCCGTAACCTTCAGACCACCTCAGGACGTTCCTATATCGACCATGTGGTGGTCGATGTAGGCAGCCCAGCCCAGCCCAAGCCAAACATCCTTTGGATCGTGGCCGAGGACATGAGCCCGCACATCGGCCCTTATGGAAACACCTATGCCACCACACCGAATCTCGATACCTTTTCCGATACCGCCCTGCGTTATAATCATGCATGGTCGAATGCTCCCGTATGTTCCGCCGCGCGCTCCACACTCATCACCGGCATGTATGGCACCACGCTGGGCGTGAACTTTCACCGCTCCGCCGATAAGATCACCCCGCCGGATTTCGTAAAATTCTACCCACGCCTCATGCAGGAGGCCGGATACTACACATCTAATAATTCCAAAACTGACTACAACGCCGCCTTCACTTCCGGAGAAGAGTGGAAGGAGGGTTGGAATGACTCGGGAAACTCGGCCCACTGGCGCAACCGCCCGGCAGGGATGCCCTTCTTGTCGGTCTTCAATCTGGCTCAGCCCCATGAAGGTTCAATCAATGACTTCAGCTCGCTCTCAGAGATCCACCACGATCCGAATACCGTGCCGCTGCCCGAATGCCACCCGGACACCACCACCATCCGCCAGCAGTGGGCGCACCATTTCGACACTATTCAGGAGATGGATACCTCCTTTCAGAACTACCTGCAGCAACTTAAAGATGATGGCCTGGATGACGATACCATCGTATTCTTCTACTCCGATCATGGATCATCCATGCCGGGATACAAACGCTACGTTGGCAACCGTGGCCAGCAGGTCGCCCTACTCATCCACATCCCCGATCAGTTCGCTCACCTCAGGCCGCCCGCTTACTCGGAGGGCGGCGCCACGAATGAACTCGTTTCCTTCGTCGATTTTGCACCCACGCTCCTCAGCTTAGCAAGAAATGAAGAACCCGACTGGCACCATGGACGCGCCTTCCTTGGTGCGCATCAGGAGGCAGCACCATCGTATCTCTACGGCTACGCTGACCGCTTCGATGAACGCACGTGGGTTACCCGCTCCGTGCATGATGGCCGCTATGTGTACATTCGCAATTACCGCCCGGACCAGCCCCATGGCCTGCACACCGAATACGCCTACACCGAGACCTTTATCGGGGAATGGCAGAGCATGTTCCACAACGGTGAATTGACGCCGGAACAGTCCCACTACTGGACCCCACAGGGATCCGAACAGCTCTACGACCTGCTGAGCGATCCGGATGAAGTCCGCAATCTAGCCAACTCTCCCGAACACCAAGCGAAGCTCGTCGAACTTCGTGACGCCCACCTCGCATGGCGTACCCAGCATCCTGACGCGGGCTTGCTCAAGGAAGGCATCATGTATGAGCTTGCGGACTCCCAAAGCATGGATGTGTGGTCGCTCCTCCAGGATGCGACCCATTACCCGACCGATCTTCCAGATACCCTGGATCGTGCTTCCATGGGTGATAATTCAGATATTGCCACTCTGGTTACGCGGCTTTCACATGCCCATCCATCCGTCCGTCACTGGGCACTCATCGGTCTCATGCTTCATGGGCGCGATACCGTACGCACCCATGAAGCCTCCATCCTTACCACCATGTCGGACCCGTCCTTCTGGGTGCGCATGACTGCTGCCCAAGTACTGGCGACCCACGGCAACGCCACGAACCAATCCGCCGCGCTCGACCTGCTTTTTGTCGAAGGTGCCAAGGCAGCCTCCAACACTTCGGAAGAACGCAAGGTGATGTATGCCCTGCACTGTCTCGATCAGGTCCCCTACATCCCGGCCTCACGCCGCGACGACATCAATACCCTTCAAAACAGCACGAGCTGGACCAAGAACTTCCGCCGCCACATGTGGTATAGCTACTACGAGCAGTATAACAACCCGCTATTGACTTTCCGCCACACTCACGGACTCGATCGCTTCGGTGTGGACGACCACGACAACCCATCAGGCGATGGCATCGACAACCTCACACGTTTCGCTTTCAACCTGTCACCCAACGAAGGGGACCTGCTAGAATCTGCCGCCCCCCGTGTACTCGCCCCTGGGGGCACTGCCGGTCTTCCACGCATCAGTCATAACGTTGCCACCAGTGAGGTGAACTACGAATTCATCCGCCGCATCGATGTTGCGGATTCCCAAGATGCAGGAGTCTACCCGACCCCGAACATCCGCTACCAGCCTCAGTCTTCCACCGATCTGATAAACTGGTTTACCGATCAAACCGCTGAATCGGTGTCCCCCATCAACTCGGAATGGGAACGCATCACGCTCAGCCTACCGACATCCGAAAAATCCTTCCACCGCGTGAACATTACCCACTGAATGTCTTCAAAACCCGATGAAGCTCCTTCTCAGTAATGAAGTGCCAATATTCAAATCCTCAATACGAGAAAACCATCGCATCACTCAAACAAGAATTGGAGCAACTACGCACTCAATACGAGGTGGTGGATCTTGCTCAAAATTAAAATACAATGAATGCATACATTTGGAGGCCGATTGCACTTGGCGCTTTTCTCCTATCCTTCTTCCCCCCACCTGCCAAGGCAAAGTTGTATGAAGGGAACCTCGTCGCAAACCCAAGCTTCGGAACGTCACAAAACGACTACTCCCAGTGGACAGTCAAAAACAACTGGCGCACGAATCACAACAGCCGAAACCTGGCCTTCGACTTCCACCTGCCAGCGACGGGTTCCGGCTATCAGGGCTATCGGACAGCCATCGCCAAGACCATCGACTTGAAGCAAGTGCACGACATTGTCAGCGATCCGAGCCACACAGCAGAGCAGACCGTGCTCACCGGCATTCAGTTTCAACCACTGCACCTGACTGTTTCCAACTGGAACGATAACAAAATTGGTGACCGCCTCGACGCGACCTTGTTTTGCCAGGCCGAGATCAAAACAACCGCAGGCACCTACAGAGCTCAATCCAGTCAAATACCCATAAACCGTCAAACACTCGTCGAAGCTAAAACAGTCAGCACTGGCGAGCAACCGGTTAAACTCATTTGGTGGGCGACCTATGATCAATTTGCTGGCAACCCCTTTCAAAACAGTAAGGGCATACCCTTGGCCGACATACTCGACATACAATACAAGTGGATTATTCACACAAAAACCGAGAACGCCTTCTCAGCCAACCACCCCCAGCACAGCAAGGAAGGCACATTTTCGCTACAAGTCGATCAGGCAGGACTGCAGTATCAAGTACGCACGCCAAAGCACAATATCAGTATCGCGCCACTCTTTAGTCACAATATGGTGCTACAACGGGATGTGGACAACCCTATCTGGGGCACCGCCGATCCAAACACTCAGGTCAGTGTTTCTATCAAAGGGATCGCTACGCTTAAAACATCGGCGAATGCACATGGAAATTGGTCCGTTACAATTCCGCCAATCACTGCCGGCAGCCCCATATCGATCACGGCCGCAATCAGCGACGATTATAGCACAACACTCAATAATATTCTCATCGGCGATGTCTGGCTCTGCTCCGGTCAGTCCAACATGGAATGGAACTTACACAAAACGGACGATTGCAATGTGGAAATTCGTAATGCCAGCCAACTGAAAACGCTGCGCCTCGTCGAAGTCCCCAACCATACCGCATCATCCCCACAAACTGAGCTACAAGCGAACTGGCAAATCTGCACCCCCGACACCGTTGGCGATTTTTCTGCAGTCGCCTATTACTTCGGCAAGCAGCTCAATTCGGAACTGGGCATCCCCATCGGCCTCATCGACACGAACTGGGGAGGCACACGTATTGAACCCTGGTTGCCACAAAAACTCAGCAACGAAACCCTAGGTCAAAAGCACCAAGCCTCCACCGTGCTCTACAACCAAATGATACACCCCTTCACCCGGCTCCCGATTAAGGGCGTCATTTGGTATCAGGGCGAATCCAACCTTGGCGACGGGGCACTCTACACAAACAAATTGGCCACGCTCGCGCAACAATGGCGCGCGGCTTGGGGACAAGGCGATTTCCCATTTTATTTTGTGCAACTAGCACCCTTCAACTACAGCTGGGACAAAAGTGGCCACAAGCTCCCAGAATTTTGGGCCGCACAAAACGCCGCGTCCAAGCAGATCCCGAACGCTGGCATGGCTGTCATCAACGACGTTGGCAACATAAACGACATTCACCCCCGCAATAAAGCCACTGTTGGCGAACGCCTCGCGCGCCTGGCTATGAATCGCACCTACGGCTACGAGAGCATCGCGGACTCCGGGCCAGTGCCCATTCACATGAGCCAGTCCGGCACACACCTACGCATTGAGTTTGAGCACACCCATGGTGGCTTGAAAACCCGCGACAACCGTCCGCCCAATGGCTTTGAAATCGCCGGAACAAATGGAACCTTTCTCCCCGCAAAGGCACATATTCAAGGGGACACAATTCTAGTCTCAGCAAAGAACATCGCGAATCCAGTCGCCGTGCGCTTTGCATGGAGCAACACCGCAGAGCCTAACCTAGTCAATAACCAAGGACTTCCCACCAGCGCCTTCCAGCTTACGACACACAGGCCGAAGCAATAGCCACTTTCCAAACAAAAAAATGAAACTCTACGTCCTTACACTGTTCGCAACACTCCCGCTAAGCCTCACGAGCGCCCTATTCGCCCGCGAGCAACCCAACTTCGTGGTCATTGTCGCCGACGACCTCGGTTTTGCCGATGTGGGCTATCATGGCAGCAAGGATATCCCGACACCGAACATTGACTCCATCGCAGCTCAAGGTGTTCACTTCCTACATGGTTATTCCAACGGTGCGATCTGCACTCCCACCCGCGCCGCACTGCTGACGGGGCGCTACCAGAACCGGCTCGGCTGTGATACTACGATCGCACCCTACAAACGTGCAGCAGGCTCCACGATTGGCCTGCCGACCGATGCCCCAACCATCGCCGAGCGCCTCAAACCACTCGGCTATGCCACTGGCATGTTCGGCAAGTGGCACCTCGGCGGCGAGCTAGAAGAAAACCGCACACTCATGCCTCCGAGCCGTGGCTTTGATGAATTTTACGGAATACTCGAAGGGGCCGCTCTTTATTTCGACGCCAACAACCGAGAACGTAAATACCGCCGTGAATACCTCCTCATAGATGGCGAACACGACTACTATAGCGATGCCATCGGGCGCGAGGCCGTCTCCTTCATCAAGCGTCATAAAGATCAGCCCTTCCTTTGCTATGTCCCCTTCACCGCCCCTCACGCACCGCGGCAGGCAAAGCAAGAGCATTTGGATAAATTCAGTCATATCGAGCCACTCAAGCGGCGCGAGCTGGTGGCCATGGTCTATTCGTTGGATGAAAATGTTGGCCGCATTTTGGATGCGCTGAAACAAGAAGGGTTGGAAGAAGACACACTTGTGATTTTCTTTAGCGATAATGGCGGCAAACCAAACGACAATGGCTCGATCAACACGCCCCTACGCGGCGAGAAGACACAATTATTCGAAGGCGGAATCCGTGTCCCCTTCTGCTTACGATGGCCAGGTACCATTCCCGCTGAACAAATCTATGCCTCCCCCATTCTCAGTATGGATCTGTTCCCGACCCTCTACCAAGCCGCAGGTGGCACGATCCAACCCGATTGGCAAATCGACGGAGTCAACTTGATGCCCTATCTGCTCGGCAAGAAAACCAGTGCGCCTCACGAAGCCCTCTACTGGAGAGAGTTTACGAACTTCGCCATCCAGCACCAGGGCTGGAAATTAATCAGGCAGCACAATCGCAGCTACCTCTTTTATCTGACCGAGGATCCCAACGAAACACACAACCTTTTTCAGCAACATCCGGAGACGGCCGAAGCGCTTAAATGCATGTGGCAACAGTGGGACGCAGAGAATATCCCGCCCAACTATGGCTGGCCTCTCAAGCAATCCGGCATCCACGTCGAAAGCGTGCCGCGCTAAAACCACTTAAATCAACGCATCATGCGACTCACTCGAATTAGCTTACTCTTGCTCGCACTCACACAGTCGCTGCTCAGCGCAGCGGAATTCAAGCTGTCGGAGCTGTTCTCCGACCACATGGTGCTGCAGCGCGCACAGCCCATTCGACTCTTTGGCAACGCGCCTGCCGGGGCGACTGTGACAATTGAGTTTCAAGAGCGGCAAGCCAGTGCGATCGCAAGCAAAGATGGCAGTTGGCAGGCCACCCTCGAAGCACTGCCTGCATCCGCTGAAGGGCATCCACTGCACGTACGCTGCGGCGACGCCGAAATCACTCTAAAGGATGTCGTGGTCGGCGATGTATGGATCTGCTCGGGGCAAAGCAATATGGGCTGGGGGCTGTTCCAGTCTTGGCCTGTTCCAGAAACCTTCCCTCATGCAAACAAACTACGCCTACTGAAGTCGAAGTTCCCGATCGGCACCGCCGAACCACAGGATGCCTTTGTCATCGACGACGCCTACCATCAGAGCTGGCAACACGCCACACAGGCGTTTGCCTTGCCCTTCTCCGCAGTCGCCTACCACTTCGGACTGAGTCTGGTTCAAGATTCCAAAGTACCAATCGGGCTCATTATGTCCGCCGTGGGGGGCACCCCGATTGAGAGCTGGACCCCGAAAGCAGTCTTCGATGCCAATCCCTTTGCAGGCGAACTCATGGCCCACTTCCGCAAAGAACTGAATTGGGCCGAAGGAAACCTGGATGCCCAGGGCATCAAAGGGTATCAAATGCGTCACCCGTCCTATCTCTACAACGGGATGCTCCATCCCCTCACCCAACTGTCCATCAAAGGGATGATCTGGTATCAGGGTGAAAGTAACGAGCTGCAAGCCGATGCCTACCGCTCACTCTTCCCTGCTGCGATTCAGGGCTGGCGCAAGGCATGGAATCAAGGCGACTTCCCCTTTCTCTTCGTCCAACTCCCCGGATTTGTCGGGCATAATGACTGGTTGCGCAAGCGTAGCCAACACTGGCCCGAATTGCGCGCCGCACAGGCATCTGCACTCAGCCTGCCCCGAACCGGGATGGCTGTGGCCATCGACCAAGGCAACTACAATGACATCCACCCGCGAGTGAAGCAGGCGATCGGTCGACGCCTCGCGCTGCAGGCTCAACAGCTCGACGGCCAGAACAACGTCGCCGATGGCCCCACCCTCGAACGCATCGAATTCAACGGCAAGCAGGCGCGACTCCACTTTGCATCCGTCGGACAAGGCCTTGAAACACGACGCGTCATCCTGCCGCGCACTGCGGCCAGTGCGGCACTCGACGACAATCCTATCATCGTTCCTGCGGACCCCTTGATCGGCTTTGAAACAGCAAACCACGACGCCACCTTTCAACTCGCCACCGCTCGTATCCTGTCAAGCACCTGTGTGGAACTGACGGCCACGCATACGATTCAAGCAATCCGCTATGCCTTTGTCCCCTTCCCCCTTTGCAACCTGTATAATTCCGCCGGGTTACCCGCACGCCCATTCCAACACAGTCAGCCCTAACTTCAGTCGCAAAAAGTGCCCGCACCGGGAAAAGCCCCTTGGCCATGTAAAGCTTCTCACCGGTCTATTACAGGCTCCTCCCTATCCGCTGAAAATCCAACTTATCTCCCCATTTATCGTCGGTGCCGCCTGTGTCTGCTGCCAATTCGTCAGCGCAGCAACCCTGCAGTGGACCGGCCAGGCTGACGGTCTCAGCCTACACCATTCTGCAAACTCGCAAAACGCGCTCAGGTGCTCCCTGAAAACTTTAAAAATGTGCCCGCACCCCACCACTTCGTCATGGATCGCCCGGACAAGGTGGGTGGCGAAAACAGCATTAGAGACATCACCGACCTGGGTGGTTCCAGTTTACTGAATGTGGCAGGTGAGGCAACTTTTTTCAGACTGTCCGCCTCCGCCACCCTCAAGAACGGCAGCGCCTACTTCAAGACAGGCACGCACACTTTCAATTTCCAAGGCGTGTGGGTGAATATGGAGGTCACGATCGGTCTCGGCATCGACCTGACATACGGTACCCAAACATTGCACCTGAAAAACGGTTCCACACTCGACACACAATGGCTGGCCTACGGTACCACCACCCTTGACGGTGGATCCACACTCAAGGTGCGAGGCAATGATCATGTCTTCACCCAAGGCCATATTCATCTCAAAGATACCCAATCCAAAATCATTTTCACCGGCGGTAAATCGGTCGATGCCGTCATTCAGGACCACCTCAGTGGCAATCGATCCGATACAACAACCAGCCGCATGGGCCGTATCTTTGTCAATGGGCAAGGCGCCGTCCAAGGCAGCAACATCTGGGTCTATACGCAAGACGGCCTCACCCATGTGCAGGCACTCGACACGCCTGACGAGTAACGCTCCATTCCGGAGCCGAACTGCACTGCACCCATCATCGGCGCATTTGCAATCAGCCTCGCCCTTATCCGTCACCGACAACACTAAGGCTTTTCATCTTATATCCGGTGGATATAGGGGAAAAATAGGCTGCGCCCCCTGCTGATCATCGGCAGGGGGCCTTTCTAGACAGCCAGTGATGCCGTGTATAACGTAAAAAAAAATTAAAAAATAGTTGACAACACCTGCCCTAATGAAAAGCTTTTCTAAATTCTTATTCATCCTACCCTCATTCAAAGTATGAAACTTAATATAAAAATCCCACTCATATTCAGTGCCTGCCTAGCCTGCACCAGCGTAGCATCCGCAGACACCATTACATGGACCGGCAACGGCAACGCCGTCAGCCTGTATGAAACCAACAACTGGGATAATCCAGGCGGGGTGATTACCGTTCCCAACTTCAAAAGCGTCCCCGTTGCGCACGATTTTGTCGTTAACAGCAGCACCGATACCGTCGGTGGAGGTGGTGGCGTGGGCGGCGTGCTGGATCTCGGAGGAACCGGCAGCTTAACGGTAACCGACCCGAACGGCGGCACTGCCGGAGGGGAATTACGACTAGGCGCTGGCGCAATCCTCAAAAACGGCACGATCTCAGTATCGGGCAGCAACTTTAACTACATCCAAGGCACACTGGATAACGCGGATTTTTGGAGCAACTGGGGACTCACCCTGCGGGGTAGCCTTGACATACTCAATGGCAGCTCAGTCGAAGCAACCTGGTTTGCGAACGGAGGCACGAGTGACATAGGCGGCGCTTCGACCCTAACCATTCGCGAAGACGGAGCTGGCTCATTCAACGGCACCACCCTCAACTTTTTGGATTTCGACTCTACGATCGTTTACAGCAATACAAACCGCACGATCGCTGAGGTCTCAAGCCAGCATTTGTCTAGTTTCACCGTCGATGGCGAAG
>Ga0228606_1000582_pt1 | contig 11777 bp, 6 predicted proteins | sample 7DmetaG_FD_190066 | JGI IMG/M metagenome (GOLD analysis project Ga0228606, IMG submission 190066) | Seawater microbial communities from Monterey Bay, California, United States - 7D | ecosystem: Environmental > Aquatic > Marine > Coastal | place: USA: California | collected 2016-10-26 | reverse complement strand
GCGAATGCAGGTGTCAGACTCTATTCAAGAATTAGACAAAGTAGACACAGAAGGAAATAAATGGTGGCAAAAAAAGGTTGGGTCACTTCATAAATCTACAGGAAACTACATGTGGTCTATGAATGAGAATATGTCTTATTACAACGAAAATATAGATAGAGTTAACCATCGTAGAATTATCTTTTATAACTATAAAGACTCTGGAGAAAAAGACTTTTGGAGATTTAGGGACCGAGTAAAAAAAGCCATGGTAGCCTCTAATTATGGACAAAATATGAACGTATTATATTGCAATTCTGGATGTGATGGAAATGTTGTTCAGGTAAGATTTCATCATAAGAATTTCACAGGGCAAAATAATGATTATGGAAAACCTTTAAGTGATTTAATTGCGAAATACGATGAACTCTATGGAAAGGATGCCTATGAACAAGATTCACAAAAAGTTGATGAAAGTTTGGAGCCTAATGGAAGAATGATTAGACATCAAGTACTAATACCTGAACTAAGTTCTCCTGCCAATATGGAATAATTTTGAGAAAAATTACAACAAAAACCTCCTTTTGGAGGTTTTTTTATGTTTATATCTTAACATAATTTACAACCAAACCAGTAAAAATTCATTCAAAATTGCGTGTAATTTCATTAAGATGATTAGTATAACTTTTATCATAATTTATTTTTGGTTAAAATTAATATGATAATTGATATTTAAAATAGGTATAAATACCTGATTTGATTTAATACTAAATAAAGATAATTATTAAAAAATCAATTCATCCCTAATTTTCTACGGTACGGTATTTAACAATTTATTTTTAGGGAGTTACAAACGACATTTGTAGTGTAAATAAAAATAAATTGTAAAAAATAAAATTATGAAAAATTCAAAAACAAATTTCTTAAAAACTGTATCTTGGTTTAATTTAAATGATTTTTTAATCCTATCGTTATCAATAAGCTTCTTGTTACTTTTAAATATTGGATAAAGGAATAACTACTTAAAGTATCTATCTTAACCGATAGGTACTTTTAAAAGTAAAATGAATAATCTTAGCACTTAATGGCTCGATTTAATGATTTCAAAAAATAGATCAATATAAAACCTCTACTAAATTAATAATAGAGGTTTGAGACAAAGAGGGGGTAAATTTTTTTATTATTTTATAAAGAGGAATCTTTGAGGTACTTTGATTTTCATTAGTAGAAAAAGAATCCCCACAAAAAAATAATAAAATAGTAATAGTGGTTTTTTCATAGCAATATTTTTCACAAAGAACTACAAATAATTAAAACCAGTCAATCCCCATAATTATTGAAATTTTCCGCTCCCTATTTATGGGTATTGACAACAATTCTATTCTATAAATTCTGCTATTTCTTCACTTTCGTAAAAAAAAATGAGGATAAACCTATTATAATAAACAACATTGATATTGGTTCTGTATTTAAAACACCATCAGAAACATAATCATAAATTGTGTATCCAATACTTATAACTATAAGAGCCATTGCAGAATATTTTAAACTTCTTTTCATCATATTATTTTAGTATTAAATATAAGTAATTAAATCATATCCTCTTCTTTCAAATCGGCCTATAGCATTAGCTCAATTGTAAAATATCTTTTCATTATAAATTGACTAATCAATTTTGAAAATAAAAAAAAGTTCAATTGTTATTAAACCAATAAAAAAGAGCCTAGCATTTAATAAATACTAGGCTCCAAAAAAAAATGCATTACAAAATATGCTAAACTAATAACTTACTAACAATATTAATTTAGTCAAAGAAACAACTATCTCACTTATTAAAATATGACAATTATCATATCAAAAAAAACCCTGCATTTCTGCAAGGGTTGTGTTTTAATGTATGACTTGTTTAATTCTTTATAAAAAGTATGATACTTTTTTTCATCCTAGTATTTTATCAAAACTTGACAATGCGTTTTACGGTCATTGAAGTTTCATTGCTAATGCGTATCAAATAAACTCCTTCATTTAATAAAGTTACATCTATTTCATTAACATTAGAAAAAGTCATGACTCGCTGTCCAAGCAATGAAAACAATTCAATGTCATAACTTTCTGAATTTCCTGAGATATAAAGTCTATCTTTTACAGGATTTGGATACAGTGTTATGGAATTAGAATCAATATCTTTAATAGAAAGTTCTTCACTATTAACGGCATTTGGACTTCCATATTCATTGATACAGTTCCAACTTTCTGGCAATGCATTGTCTAAGTCTGGGCTTATCAGTTCCAATGTGTTTCCAGTTTCATCCGCACAAGTTGGCCAAGGAGCATCTGAAGAATAAAAAACTTCATCAACAAGCTCATCAGCTAAATTGTATAATCTAACGGCATCAGATCCTCCAAATCCAAAACCTAACTCACCAATATATGGATTACTTGGAAATACACTGATAAAATCCGATTCATCTTTTACAAATACCATGAAACCATTTGCTTCAATTTGAGTACCATCAGGTATTATAAAAATATGAGAATCATTATCATCTTTAATTTTCCAATTTGAAATATCTATGGTAGTAGAATTTGAATTGTATAACTCAACCCAATCATCTGCGTTGAAAGAGTCAATCGATTTGTAATTAATTTCATTTATAACAATTCCTTCATCTACTATCAGACTTTGAAGTTGAACTGAAGCGTTTACCTCATAGAGGCAAATTTGCGAAGCATCTTTCACAATAACGTTATAATCTCCTACAGGAAGGTTGAGAAACGAATTTGTAGTTACAAAGTTTTGTCCGCCGTCAATACTGTATTGATAAGGACCAACTCCTGATGTTGGCGTTATAACAATTGAACCATCAGTTGAAACAACAGAAGAAGCTGCAGTTAAATCGATGTCGACTGAAGTAAAGCTACAAGCTTCTATTAAAACAGACTCCTCAAATGTACAAAGCCCGGAAGCGCCCATAACAAATACGTTATAAGTGCCTGGAGATAAATTATTAAAGGTTTTAGAGTCTGCAAATGTTTGTCCGCCGTCTATGCTATATTGAAATGGACTAAGACCAGAATTAGTGTTAATTGTAATTACTCCATCATTTTCTGATGGTGAAGTTGCATGTAATATGCTTATATCAGCTGTAATTTCACATCCAGACTCATTGAGGCAAAATACTTCTTCAGCAAAATTCTCAAAATCTCCATCATTTGTAACAATTGTATTTCCTGAGGAATCTAAAACTTGAAAATTTCCTTCGCCATAGCCACAGCAAATCCCATCTCCATAAGAATCGTAGAAGTAAAGTGTATAGCAAGATGTATAATTCACACAAATATCTTCACTGTATACTTGATCTGAATCACTAGATGTTAAAGCACCTGTAGATACAATTTCGTTAGCTTCATCTACCAGCTTCCAAGACGTCTCTTGAGCATAATTATCAGCGTTTATAATTAGGGTAATAATGTCATAATCTGAATCTAGGGTAGTTGTCGTAGATACAGAATTATTCACTAAATCATTATCTACTTGGTCGTTTACGTTAAGTAAATTTAGAACAATGGTGTTGTTTTGTTGAAGATTATCACTAATGGTAAGTGAAACTGCGCCTTGATCTTGTGAAAGTATGTCTACTGAAGTACTAATAGTATCGACTATTTGACCGTTAACTACAACCTCAATGGTCACTTCTGTTATAGTTGTCTCGCCTTGGTTAGTAATAATTGCAGTAGTTTCAACTACGTCATCACAAACTACGGATACTTCTCCAACTGAAATTGCTCCATCTAACTCATTAATATTACTTAATGTTACGCTTAAAGAATCATTGTTTTCATATTGATCGTTCGCATGACTTACGTTTACCGTAACATTGTAATCTCCAATAATTGAGAAATCTTGTGGTGCTGTAAATTGAAAATCAGCTTCGCTAAAAGGTTCAATTGTTTGAGAAATTGTAACCGTTTCCACTGATTGGCCGTCTACGACCAACTCAATATCAAAATTACTCATAGCGTTTAAACCGTGATTGGAAATGGTTGTTGTTACTAACTCATTGCTTCCCAAGTTAGAGGAAGATACAGGATCGGTAATTGCGGTAACCCCTAAATCAAAGTCACCATTAATATTTGCCCAAAATGAAACCCATGGTCTAGCCTGTTTAATAACCAATTGATCTTGAGCATCAATTTTATATTCTATATCCACTCCAAATCCTTCTGCGTCTACTACATCATATAGTATAGCAAATTCATTATGTATAGTTGAAAGATATTCTCTCATTTGATTAAGATAAACTTCGTCCATAACTAGCTCTCCTGGTTCCACTAGGTTGGATAGCCTCAAAACAAGGTAACCACCTCCTTGGTTAGGATCTTCATACAGCAGAATTTCTTCTGGAACAGAATTAGGATCTGGGTTGGTGATTAATTATTCTCCAACTTGTGTATTTAAATAAAATGCATCTTCTGTTTCATAAATGGGATCAATACTTATACCAACACCATTTGATTTTTCACCATCAAAATTTGGATGACATAAAACTCCCATGGCTGCCATAAAATGATCAACACGATAAAAATCTCTTTCTTCATAAGCTCTAAAATTCCACATACTAGCATACACTTGTTTAATGGTCTTAGAAATGTGACCTTCATCTGGTCGATGTGTTTTCGAATCATACAACCCTGCACCACTAAAGCCAGGTAAATCTTCATTGTTAGTACTTGATCGACTTCTAACAGCTGTTCCTTCAGGAAAACCATCGTGCATAGCCTGTAAATCATCCAGCATCCATTGAGGCATAGGTGCGTTTTCAATGTCTCTTCTAAAATCATTAAGGCGATCAATCCGAAAGTTTAAATCTGTTTGAAATGTAGGATTATCGATCATGACTTGTGCCTCTTCATAAAAATTATTGAACTGCATAAATTCATCATAGTAGAAAAATGGGACCCCAAAACCATCAGGTATCGTACCATCTGGAAGGTTAAATGATCTCATAGTTGCTACGTTGGCACACTTTGCTCCAAACGATGAAGACATTTCAAAAGTAATATTGTCTAAAGGCATAATTTCCGTGATACTTAAATCTCGGATTGGAATTTGAGCTTCTGTAGGTCTAAGATCTTCATACCAGTCATTTACTTCGGTTAAAGTGGCTTCTCGAATTTCATACTGCTCGTTTTCTACTTTGTAATAAACATATCCGCCAAGTAAATTTGCTATTTCATCATTAGCCAAAGGATTTGCGATATATGCATTTGGAACATTATCTTGAATGGCCCTAAGGTTAACATGCGACAAGGGTGTTTGTATAACAGAGGTTATAATACCACCAACTCTAGGTAATGAATTTGGTAATGCATCGTAGAGTACTATATCTCTACTTCCGGGGGTTTCATTAAGATCCTCCATATGTTTAAAAAAACCATAGCCTTCTGCTTCGTGAAAAGGGATGTAATTGATTTCTGCAAAAACATCCGATTCTAAAACCACTTCAATTCTAGTTCCTACAAAATCTGCAGCATAATTATTAATATGGTCTTCTTCATCAGATTGTCCAATAAAATGGTTCATATTATTTTGAAGAAAAGGCATGCTGGCCGCTAATAATTCGTATGTTCTTTGAGTGGCTTCAAAATCATAGGCGTCTCCAAAGGAGAAATTGAAAGAATAGCTACCTATTACACCACTTGGAAGTATATCGTTAGGATTAAAAACAATCTCACCAGAGCTATCATCTCCTGTCACAGATGCTCCAATTCCACTCCAAAAGCTCGCATGAATACTATAAGTATTGCTATTTATAAAATAAACCTTTGGATTATCGGTATCTCTGTCTAGAATTCCAAACTTAACATACATTTGATCGTCAAGAAATGGTGCCCAACTCACATTATTGATTGTTGCTAATTCATTAAAGGTTTCAACATCTGGTATTGAGGTTGATCCATCACTAATTGGAATAGATGGAGCAAAGTTAAAAGGGGAATCCGTGGGCATGTTATTAAATTCTGTAATATCATCTATCCCATCACCGTCATAATCTTCTGGTGCAGACACATCGTGTTCTGTAATAGAATAGTTCTCTAATGGATAAGCTCCTAATGATTCAGAAATAACCATAGTTCCATCTACACCTATAGTCATTGAGACTGCCCAGTTAAAAGTAGGGTTATGTTGCGCGTGGAGCACATAATATTTTCCTGCTTCAGCTTGAATTGACAATTGTACTTGTCCGATTCCATTAACAGAGTAATTATCAATTGTTACAGATTGAGCATAACAAAAATTATAGATATAGAAAAAACAAAAAAGTGATAATAAAGAGCTCTTAGTCATTAAAAAAATATTTAACTTATTTTCATAATTCCCAATATACAAACATTTTACCTTTTAACTAAAAGAAAGTCAGAATAAGAATACCGCACCTCTTACCATACCCACTAAATAAAAAAAGAGCTACATTTTACTGTAACTCTTTCATTATCAAGTGACCCCGATAGGATTCAAACCTATAACCGCTGGAGCCGAAATCCAGTGCGCTATTCAGTTGCGCCACGAGGCCTTACATTATATTTAAACTAAATTTTTTCTAACAATTCCGGATATGGTCTTTCCATCTGCCTGGCCTGCCAATTGTTTTGAAACCATTCCCATTACTTTCCCCATATCTTTCATGCCTTCTGCTCCAGTTTTAGCAATAGTTTCTAATACTACTTTCTCTATGGCATCTTCAGACAATGCTTCTGGCAAAAACTTCTCAAGAACTGCAATTTCAGCTAATTCTGGATCTGCTAAATCTTGCCTTCCTTGGTCAATAAAAATTGCAGCACTATCCTTACGCTGTTTCACTTGCTTTTGGATAATCTTCATTTCTTGGTCTTCTGTTAAATCATCTCCTGCCCCTGTTTCTGTTTTTGCTAATAAAAAAGCAGATTTAACAGCTCTTAATGCTTGAAGAGCAACAACATCTTTAGATTTCATTGCTGTTTTTAATTCTTCCATTATTTGTTTTTGCAAGCTCATAGGTATATTGTTTTAGCGGTATCAAAGATACAATTCTAATCCTGTTTTTTTATTTTTTTTAGATATAATACATTCTTATTATAATCGATAACAGCTTTCCCTTTTTGTAAAATATCAGCTCCTATAATTCCATGAACCTCCTCTGCTTCGTGCAGAGTTAGGGCTTTATTTACATGAACTAAATCAAATAACACCAAACTAAAGTTTTTATTCTTCCATTTTCCAATCTCTAAAATATTATTTTCAGATTGTTGGGTTTCCATATCTGTTGCACCAGCTCCTGCTGCCTTAGTTTCACTTTTTTCTGCTTGAATTTTAAAATAATCTATCATGCCAATTCCAACGCAAGAATTTGAAGCCCCAGTATCTAAAATAAACCTACCTGCTACCCCATTAATAGTCGCATCTAGTTCCATGTGATTGGTAATCATTTTCTTTAGAGGTATTTGAATGTATTTCTTTTTATACAATAGTTTTTTTAGACCACTCATTTAAATGTATTTTTGAAGTGTCAAAAATACATTTAAATAAATTATTTTTCTGACAACACTTTTTGTTTTGTTCAACAAGCATTAGGCATCATAACATGATAACAGATACGCACACACATTTATATTCAGAGCAATTTGATCAAGATAGAGACGCTATGATCCAAAGAGCCAAAGATGCTGGAGTTCAGCGATTTTTTATTCCTGCAATTGATAGTAGTTACACTGAAAGAATGTTTTCTCTAAAAGAAAATTATCCAAGTGATGTATTTTTAATGATGGGATTACACCCTACCTCAGTAAAAGAAAACTTTAAAAGCGAATTACAACATGTTAAAGATTGGATAGATAAAAAATCATTTGTTGCTATTGGTGAAATAGGAATTGATTTATATTGGGATAAGACATTTCTAGCCGAACAACAAGAGGCTTTCAAGTTACAAATACAATGGGCAAAACAAAAAAATATTCCAATTGTAATTCATTGCAGAGATGCTTTTGACGAAATTTTTGAGATATTAGAACAAGAAAAAGCACCTAATTTACGTGGTATTTTTCATTGTTTTACTGGAACTTTGGAGCAAGCCAAAAAAGCAATTTCATACAACATGAAGCTTGGTATTGGAGGAGTAGCCACATTTAAGAATGGAAAAATAGATACATTTCTTTCTCAAATTTCATTACAACATATTGTTCTAGAAACTGATGCACCCTATCTAGCTCCTGTTCCTTTTAGAGGAAAGAGAAATGAAAGCAGTTATATTACCCATGTTATTGAAAAATTAGCCGCTATTTATGAGGTTTCCTTCCATGATATTGCTAAAATTACAACTGAAAATTCAAAGGAAGTTTTTGGAATATAAGTTCACATATTATAAAACTCCCATAAATTTGTAAACTTTAGTTGTTGTTTAACAACTTTAAGTATAGGTTTAGATCACAAATAGAAATTCATTTATTAAAAAACCCTAAAACAACAATCACTGTTTTAGACTAATTCTAGGATAACTACGTTACTAGTATATGATAAAAAAAGGCTGGTTTTTATTGCTATTCTTTATTGGCTTTTTTGTCAATGGTCAAAATATTTCATCAGATTTTAGATCTAAGAAAATTATGGTTTCTAAAGACACCATTAAGTTTGATACTGTTGCAATAAATCCTCAAAATTTTAGAGTTTTAGATCGTCAAAAAAAAATACTATATCCTACTGAATATGAAGTTTTATATAACAAAGCTCTTTTAATTATTGATGCTGCAACCTACAAGGAAATTACCATTGAATATTTTAAATACCCAGAATTTATAACAAAAACATACAGCCCTTTTGATAAACGTTTTATTGTGCCTAACAATAGCAATACAAACACACTTTATAGCTTAACAACTAACAAGAAACCATCTGAGTTAACATTATTTGAAGGTTTAAAAACAAGTGGATATATAAACAGAGGAATTACCTCAGGAAATAATCAAAGCACCGTAACAAATTCTTCAATGGATATAAACATTGAAGGAAAACTTTCTGACAAAGTATCTATTCGCGCTAATATATTTGATACAAATATTCCTCTACAAGAAAATGGTTATTCACAAAGTATTACAGAATTTGATAGAATATTTATAGAATTATATAGCAAAGATTGGCGAGTGAAAGCCGGAGATATTAGTTTAAAGAATGAAAAAAGCTACTTTTTAGCTTTTGAAAAACAAGTATCTGGTTTAGAAGTTGAAGCAAACCTTACTAAAAAAACCAATGCAGCTGCATCAGGGGCTATTGTAAGAGGGCAGTTTAGTTCTTACAATTTTATTGGGCGTGAGGGAAATCAGGGGCCTTATAAAATATTTGGCCCCAATAATGAACCTAACTTTGTAATCATTGCCGGTAGTGAAAAAGTGTTTGTAAATGGCTCTGCTATTTCCAAAGGTATAAATGATGATTATCTGATAGATTACAATATTGGCGAAATTCGTTTTAACACTACTTTTCCCATCACTAATGACATGCGTATTCGTGTAGAATTTCAATACTCAAATAGAAATTACAATAGATTTGTAAGTTATGAAAAAGCAGAATATAAAGATGATAAAATTGAACTCTCTGGATATTTTTACAACGAAAATGATGTCAAAAATCAGCCAATACAGTCAAATCTAACAGAAATTCAAAAAGAAGTTTTAGCAAACGCTGGTAACAATACAGATTTAATGGTGGGAGAAAGTGCCTATCCAGATGTATATGATGCAAACAGAATTCTGTATAAAAAAGTACAAACCGGAACAACAGAATATTATGAATATTCTACCAACCAAAATGATGATTTATTTACGGTAACGTTTAAAAATGTTGGCACTAATGAAGGAGATTATATATTAGAGAACACATTTGCCAATGGAAATGTATTTTTATATGTTGGAACTAATCTAGGAAACTATCGTCCAATTACACAATTAATAGCTCCAACAAAATTGCAAGTAGCTGTTCTGAATTCTACGTTTAGACCAAATAACAAGTCTGTAATTTCATCAGAATTAGCATTTAGTAATAGTGATCAAAATTTGTTCTCTACCATAGATAACAATCTAAATAAGGGAGCTGCTACAAAGCTACAATGGAAACAACTATTGTTAGATAAGAAATGGAAACTCACTAGTGATGTAAACTACCTGTTTATACACAAGAATTTTAAAACCATTCAACGATTTCAATCAGTAGAGTTTAATAGAGATTGGAATTTAGTTAATCCATCAGGTAACCAACAACAAATAGGCGTTGATATTAGCCTAAAAAACGGAGAAGAAAATTTCTTAACCTATTCATTTCAACAACTTCAGTTTTCAGATAATTTTGATGGGAATAAGCATCTAATCAAGTCTAAAATGCAATTTAATACTACCTCTTTTTATACAAATAGTAGTTTTTTATCAAATAACTCTACGCTACAAAACAATACTTTTCTTAGGGTAAAAACTGGATTAGAGCAGAGTCTGTCTAGTTCCTGGATTGGTGGATTTTTAAATCTAGAAACTAATGATGGAAAAATAAAACCGTCTCAAGAATCTATTCTTACCAATCATAGATTTAAAGAATATGAAGCATATGTAGGTGTAGGAGATAGCACAAAAGTATATGCAAAAATTGGATATAGTTATAGAGATAATGACAGCATAAGAAATAATAAGTTTACAGAAATAAACAATAGAAAAACCTACTACTTAGATGCTAAAATTATTAAAACAGAACAAACTAATCTTTCTTTATTTGCAAATTACAGAGAAACAAAAAATACCTTTTCAGACAATCAAAAGTCATTAAATTCAAGAATTATTTACAACCAACGCTTTTTTAAAAATTTTATTACTCTTGGCACTAGATACGAAACCTCTTCAGGTAATGTAGCGCAACAAGATTTTGTCTATGTAGAAGTTGAGGCAGGACAGGGTTTTTATACTTGGATAGACTACAATGATAATGGAATTCAAGAGTTTGATGAATTCGAAATTGCAGAATTTCAAGATCAGGCAAATTTCCTACGAGTTCCATTACCAAACTTGCAATTTATCCCTACCCAAAGTGCTAAAATAAACCAATCTATTACGTTAAATGCTAATCAATGGGCTAACAAAACAGGGATTAAAAAAATACTTTCAAAATTCTACCATCAGTTTTTTTTAAGCAGTAGCAATGAAGTAGAACGCACCGCTAACAAGTTTAGTTTAAATCCTTTCATTTCAGACACAAATAATCAGATAAGTATTAACTATTCTATTAGAAATAGCCTGTATTTTAATAGAGGACTTCAGAAATATAGCACTACGTATACATTTGCAAAAACCGAAAATAAACAACAATATAGTATCGGAAGCCAAGATACAGACATTAGGTATCAACAAATCGATTTTCAGCATAAGCTTGGTAAATTTTGGTTGATAGATTTACAAGGGAAACTTTCAGAAAATAATTTAGAAACTGAAAATTTTAACAATCGAAATTATGAAATAAATACCTATGCTTTCCAACCAAAAATAAGTTATGTTTTAGATAATGACAACCGGTTTTCAGCATTTTATCATGTAAAAGATAAAAAGAATAACCTCTCAGAATTTGAAAAACTAAAACAGCAAAAAATTGGAATTGAATACTTTTACCAAAGAAAGTCAACAACACAATTTAATGCTAATTTTACAACTTTTTTTAATGACTTTGACGGAAACCCTAACTCACCTGTTGGATATCAAATGTTAGAGGGTCTTCAAGAAGGCACCAATTACAC
>Ga0228606_1000566_pt1 | contig 11976 bp, 9 predicted proteins | sample 7DmetaG_FD_190066 | JGI IMG/M metagenome (GOLD analysis project Ga0228606, IMG submission 190066) | Seawater microbial communities from Monterey Bay, California, United States - 7D | ecosystem: Environmental > Aquatic > Marine > Coastal | place: USA: California | collected 2016-10-26 | reverse complement strand
AATGCCATTTGTGATTTTTTTCCAAGTTTTTCCGTAGTCAGCTGTTTTGTATAAATAAGGCTGAAAATCTCCAGTTTTGTATAGTGTTCCTGCCACATAACAAACTGCTGGATCAAAAGGAGAGGGCTCAATACTGTTAATCATAAGCCATTTTGGCATTTGTGCTGGTGTAATATTTTCCCAATTTACTCCACCATCACGTGTCAAGTGAATCAAGCCATCATCACTACCCACCCACATAAGTCCTTCCTCTAGAGGAGATTCATTTGCGGCAAATATGGTACAATAATATTCTACTCCAGTATTGTCTTGGGTAATGGGTCCGCCTGATGATCTTAATTTTTCAGGATCATTTCGAGTAAGGTCTGGACTGATAATTTCCCAACTCTGACCTTCGTTTTCTGATACGTGCACGTGATTAGAAAAGGTATATAATTTTTTAGGATTGTGCTTGCTGAAGTGTATAGGGAAGTTCCACTGAAAACGGTATTTCATTCCCTCAGCCCCGTAACCCATTGGATTGTCAGGCCAAACATTGATTCCTCTTACGGTATTTGAAGCGTGATTGACACGAGTTAAAAAACCGCCGTAGCTTCCCCCATAGACAATCTCATTGTTTAAAGGATCAACTGCTATATGTGCAGATTCACCTCCTGCGGTGGGTTCCCAATCCTCCTCAGAAATTCCTCTACCACTTGAGCGATGACGTACTCTTAATGTAGAGTTGTCTTGCTGAGCAACATAGATTCGATAGGGAAAAGAATTATCAGTCGTGACTCTATAAAACTGTGCAGTAGGCTGGTTGTAATATGTACTCCACGTGTCACCTCCATTAAACGAAACCTGTGCACCTCCATCATCTGCAATTATCATACGCTGATTATCTTCAGGAGCTATCCATAAGTCGTGATGATCTCCGTGAGGTGCATTGTTACTCTGAAAAGTTTTCCCTCCATCTTTTGATTTGTGATAAGAGACATTCATTACATAAACAATATTTTCATCTTGGGTATCCGCATAGATTTTTGAATAATACCATGCACGCTGTCTCAAAGCTCTACTATCGTTAATATGATTCCAAGTTGTTCCTCCATCTTCAGAAAGGTAAACTCCACCTTCATCTTTATTTTCAACTATTGCCCAAACTTTTTGAGGGTTGATTGGAGAGACCGTAACTCCCATGATACCGAGTATTCCTGAAGCAAAACCTTCATTTAAGCTAATCTCTTCCCAGTTTTGACCTTCATCTGTACTTTTCCACAAGGCAGAGCCTTCACCACCACTGTTTAAGCTATAAGGAGTTCTATTGACTCGCCAAGTTGAAGCGTATAATACTCGTGGATTGGTAGGATCCATCACCAACTCTACAGCTCCTGAATCAGCGTTAGAAAACAATACTTTTTTCCAGTTTTTTCCTCCGTCTGTACTTTTATACACCCCTCTTTCTACAGTAGGTTTGTATATATTTCCCAGTACAGCAGCATAAACAATATCCGGGTTTATTGGATGAATAACTATTCTAGGGATATGTCGAGATTTTGGTAAACCTGAAAAGTCCCAAGTTTTACCTGCATCGACAGACTTCCAAAGTCCATATCCTGAAGAAACATTTCCTCTAAGCGTTACTTCTCCTCCACCTACATAAATGACATTATGATCACTAGGAGATACAGCTACAGAACCAATACTTCCTCCAAAATAACCATCAGAAATATTCTCATACGTTTGTCCACCATCTTCTGTTTTCCAGACACCTCCCCCAGTTGCCCCGAAATAATAAAGGTCTGGCTTACCTGGAACTCCAGTAACTGCCGCTGAACGACCTCCTCTATGAGGCCCAATTGAGCGATATTCAAGTGAGGTATAAGTTTCTTGAGGATAAACTTGCGTATTCTTATCCTGATTTCTCTTTTTCCTTTGAGCCAAAGATGGCTTTACTACAAAAAGTAGCAATAAGGTGAATAGATATAATTTGGTTGTGTGAAATCGGTTCGTTAGCAAGAATAATTAGTTTTGATTAAAAGTATAAAATTAATTACTATTAACTAACGGGTAACGGCAGGTTCTAGGTTGAGATTAAACAAAAAGTTCTTTTCGCACTGCCCTATTGAGGAAATAGGCAGTAATAACAGTAGATATTACATCTGCAACAGGAAACGCTAGCCAAACTCCAATGACTTCGTAATAATGTGACAGGATAAATAATAATGGTATAAAAATCAGACCCTGTCTGCTAAGCGTTAATAGCAAAGCTGGTAATGCTTTACCTACGGCTTGAAAATAAGCTGCTCCTATCAGTTGGATTCCTACTACTGGTAATGCTGCAAAAACATATTTTAATGCTGCTGGTGTTTGTGCATTGACCACAGCATCCTTTGAAAAAAGTGTGGGTATTTGATCTGCAAAAAACAATATGAATAACAACACAACCGTAGCCAAAGCACTGGCATATCCTATGGAAATATTGATTACTTTTCGTACCCGCTTCCAATTTTTTGCTCCGTAATTATAGCCTGCAATAGGCAAAAACCCTTGGGTAATGCCAAATATTGGAAATGTTGCAAACATTAGCATTCTACTCAATATGGCATAGACTGCAATAGTCGATTCTCCTCCAAATGAAAAAAGAATATTGTTGACCAAAAGAACGGTTAAGCTGACCATGGCCTGACGAACTAAAGTTACTGAACCCAAGGATGAAATTTCTTTTACAATTTTAGAGTCTAGAATAAAGTCCTCCCACTTAGGTAGAAGTATGGATTTTTTTGAAAGAAAGAAATAGATAATATAACAAGCACATACTCCATAAGAGAGCGTCGTTGCCCAAGCTGCGCCAAACATCCCCCAATCAAATACACGGATAAAAATATAATCCAACAATAAATTTGATACAGAAGGTAAAAGCATGGCATACATCGCATTCTTAGGTTTGCCTTCTGCTCGAATAGCAGCATTTGACATCATGCAAAAAGCCAGTACCGGAACTCCATACATCACGATGACATAATAGGTTTTAGCTAAAGAAAATAGGCTGCCTTTTCCTCCAAAAAGAGGAAGGATTTCATTGACATAAAGTAAACCAAATACAACTACTAAAACTGTTAAAAGCAATGTCAATGTAATTTGATTGGCAAAGGTTCGCTCAGCTTTAGGACGCATACCTTCACCCAAGGCTCTAGAAATAATTGAAGCACCTCCTACTCCTATAGACATTCCTAAGGCTGCAATAAAAAATGACACTGGAAGCACCACATTGATGGCTGCTATCGCATTGGAACCTATCCACTGCCCCACAAAAATAGTATCGATTAGAATGTTCAATGACATTACTAGGATACCGATGGATGCAGGAACCGCTTGTTGGATTAATAATTTGGGTATAGGTTGGCTTCCAAGTGCTTCGGTTGACTTAAAACTCATTCAGCAGCTTCTTTAAGCGCCCATTCGTCTATCCATCGACTCATTACGTTTACCCAATCATCCCTATCGTTTATACATGGAATAACATGTAGCTTTCTACCCCCATTATCTTCAAAATCTTCAGCAGCTTCCATTCCGATTTCCTCCAAAGTTTCAAGGCAATCAGATACAAATGCGGGAGTAGCAATGGCCAATTCTTTAGTCCCGTTTTTGGCAAAAGCCTCAACGGTTTTATCAGTATAAGGTTTTAACCATGAGCCTAAAATTGAAACTCGAGACTGGAAGCTAGTAGAATAAGTGCCTTCTTTTAATTCCAAATACTCAGCTACGTTTTTTGTTGTCATTTCGCATTGATGACGGTAGCAATAGGCATGAGCCGGAGAATCTTCAAAACAGCATTTTCCGTCCATTTTACAATGTGATTTCGTAATATCAGACTTTCGAATGTGACGCTCAGGAACCCCGTGATAGGAAAACAAAAGATGTTCCCAGTCTTTGCCTTTTAAAGACTCTTGAATTGAATTTGACAAAACACGAATGTAATCTGGGTGATTGTAAAATGGCGGCAGGGAAGTAAATTCCATTTGTGGAAAGTGTTTACTTCTAATCTCTTCCGCCAGTACCAGTATCGTTTCAGTAGTAGCCATCGCAAATTGCGGGTAAAGTGGGACCAGAAGAACCTCGGTAACCCCTTGTTTTGCCAACTCTTCTAATCCAAAATGTATTGAAGGATTTCCATACCGCATCGCCAAAGCAACAGGGGTTGAAACCTTTTTTTGAATTTTTTCTTGAAGACGCTCTGATAACACAATTAAGGGTGAACCTTCTTCCCACCAAATTTTTCTATATGCTTTAGCTGATTTTTTAGGTCGGGTATTTAAGATAATTCCCTTGACTAAAAAAGTTCTGAACCACTTAGGAAGATCTATGACCCTTCCATCCATTAAAAACTGATCTAAATACGACTTTACATCTTTTGTTTCGGTACTGTCTGGAGAACCCAGATTGACTAAAAGCACACCTTTCATCGACAATTTTTTACGAAGATACTGAACCTAAATATTTCTTAGGAGTGGTTCCATATTTCTTTTTAAATGCTGCAATAAAATGGCTTGCTGTACTGTAACCTAGCTTTAATCCCACTTCATTGACATTGTGTTTTTGCGAGTTCAACATCCTGCGCGCTTCTTCCATTTTATGATCTAATAGATAGGCATAAATCGTATCACCGTAAAGTTCCTTAAAACCTTCTTTTAATTTTTTTAATGAGAGTCCAATTTCTACTGCAAGATTTTCTAAAGATGGAGGATCAGTCATTCGCTCTAGTACAATTTCTTTTGCCTTTCTAATCTTTCTTACGTTTTCCTCATCTACCAAAAAAGGGCATTGCTCAACAGATGGATCTTCGCTTTTATTAAAATACAAGCTCAGCAATTCATAAACCTTTCCTTTAATATATAACGCTTTGATACTGTCGTGAATTTTTGATTGAAGAACTTGACTTAATACCACCGCAATGGAAGAAGTATATGGGAGGTTGTCGTAATATTTTTTTGCACTGTTCTCTGAACTCAAAAAAGGGATGTGATCTGCATCCGAAGAAAAAAGAGCATGAAATTTTATAATGGAAATCAATACACTAACAAGCCAGGTATTAGGGCTGAGTTCAACATCTATAGGAAGCTCTTTGGCTGGATTATAAAGCAATATGGAGTGATCTTCGTTTAAAGGAAAGGTATAACTACCTTGATTGTATTTAAAATTCATTTGCCCCTTTAAACAAAAATGGAATTGAAGAAAATCCTGAGCGACAGTATGAGTAATATCCAAAGCCGCATCAGTATCGTTTTTTGCCCTCAAAACATAGCAACTAGGATCAATTTCGATTAGCTCAAAGGAACTTTTGTCGTTATTTTTCTCTTTCATTAAGTTTGATTTTGTTTAACTTTTTAGATCAAAAATAATTAATTATTCCTCAATAATAAGCCTTTTACAAGAGTTTTAAGGATTCTGAGCAAAAAAACCTAAAGTGGTATTTTAAAACTTTATAGCGTTATTTTTTAGAGCCCCTCTCTTTTATTTTTGTAGTGGAATTTAAACAAATCCTTTTGACCAAAAACAGAAGATTTTACGTTGTAGGTGTTAGCCATAAGACAGCTGCCATAGACCATAGGGGTTATTTTAGTTTAAGTGACTCCCAGCTTCATGCTTTGTTTTTGGACGCCAAAGAAAAAGGAATTCAAGATTTACTACTCATTAATACTTGTAATCGTACAGAGATCTACGCATGGACTTTTTCAGACACTGAATTGGTCGAATTGCTCTGTACGCACTCTGAAGGAACCCCAGAAAGTTTTAATAAGATCGGGTACTCATTCGAAGAAGAAAAAGGAATTCATCATCTTTTTCGAGTGGGGACAGGACTAGAGAGTCAAATCCTAGGGGATTTTGAAATCATTGGTCAAATCAAGCAAAGTTTTTACCGATCGAAAAAAATGGGTCTTGCTCAGGGGAATTTAGAGCGATTGACAAACTCCGTCATTCAGGCTAGTAAAAGAATCAAAACCGAAACTCAAATTTCAAGTGGAGCTACATCAGTTGCTTTTGCGTCAGTACAATACATTTTAAAAAATGTTAGGGATATCGCTCAAAAAAATATCTTGCTGTTTGGAACTGGGAAAATCGGAGCAAATACCTGTGAAAATTTGGTCAAACACAGTCAAAATGATCATATTGTTTTAATCAATCGGACCCAAGAAAAAGCTGAAAAGATTGCTGGAAAGTTTCCTGTTCAAGTCAAGCCTTTTGGAGAATTGACTGCCTCCATTTTAGAAAGTGATGTTCTTATTGTGGCTACAAGTTCTCAAAAACCGACTATTACAGCTGATCTTATTCATAACAAAAAGCCTCTTTTAATATTAGATCTTTCGCTTCCTCGAAATGTTGACCCTTTACTTAAAGATCGAAGCAATACCCAAGTGATACACTTGGACGAGCTTTCTCAAATTACTGATGCAACCTTTGAAAAAAGAAAAAAATTCATTCCCCAAGCAGAAGATATAATCGATGAAGTTAAACTGGAATTTTTAGAGTGGTTAGAACACAGAAAATATGTGCCTGCTTTAAAGGCTTTTAGAGATAAATTAATTATTCCAAAAAAAAGTGAAAAAGAAGTAGAACAATATATAAATAATTGTTTTGGTTATCAGAAAAAGCAAGAAATAGCTCAAAAAATAACTGGTCATATTTCATCTTACCTAAGGGAAAATCCAAGACAAGCTAAAATAACAATTAACTTGCTAAAGGATGTATTAGAGTTAAATCCAGAGCGATATTCCGAAAAATGATACGGATAGGTACACGAAAAAGTGTTCTAGCACTTTGGCAAGCTAATCAGGTTAAAAGTCAGCTGGAGGCGCTCGGAGCTTCAGCAGTTTTAGTTCCCGTTGAAAGTGAAGGAGACCAAAATCTGACAGATCCACTCTACAAAATGGGAATTCAAGGTATTTTTACTAAGACACTTGATGTTGCATTACTCAATAAAAAAATTGACATTGCTGTGCACAGTCTTAAAGATGTTCCAACAGTTATGGCAGAAGGAATCGAAATCAGTGCTGTATTATCACGCGGATCAAGTCAAGACGTGATTGCTTATCACCCTAAATATGCTGTCAACTCACAAAAGAAAATCATTGGTACAGGAAGTTTACGTAGAAAAGCACAATGGCTCAGAAAATATCCTGATTTTAAAGTTGAAAATCTTAGGGGTAACGTTCAGAAGCGACTTGAAAAACTTGAGCATTCCTCTTGGACAGGAGCGATTTTTGCCCAGGCAGGTGTTGAACGTTTGGGGCTTTTAGGATTCGACTTCAAACCCCTGACTTGGATGATTCCTGCCCCAGCCCAAGGGGCTATAGGAATTACAAGTCTGGGTTCCAACACCTCGATTCATCCTTTTCTAAAAAAAATTAACTCAACTGATACAGCTCTTTGTACAGAGATTGAACGGACCTTTTTAAATACTCTAGAGGGAGGATGTACAGCACCTATTGGGGCATATGCTAAAATCGAAGGAACTAAACTGTTCTTTAGCGCAGGACTTTTTTCCCTTGATGGAAAACAAGCTAAGGTGATCGAAAAAGTAATCCCAATTGATGATGCCAAAGGTTTTGGAATTCAAGCAGCAAATAAAATTCTCAATCAAGGAGGAGCTTCACTTTTGGAAAAAATAAAATCCCAGATGACTAAATGAGATTACTAGCAACAAAAAAAATCAGTCTTTCGTTAAAAGACAGGTTGATACAACATGGTTTTTCTGTTGTGGAACTGCCGTTTATTAAAATTGAACCTCTTGCGATCAATATTGATTCCACTAAAGATCACCTGATTTTTACAAGTCAGAATGCTGTAAAAATTGCCTTTTCAAATGCTCACATTAGACCGCTATTGGAAGGAAAAAAATATTATTGTGTAGGCGAAAAGACAAAATCTATTTTAGAAGAAAATGGGCAAAAAGTGATCAAAATGGCTCAAAATTCGGATAAATTGGTCTATTTTTTAAAAAAAACACTCAAAAATGAACATTTTTCATTTTTTTGCGGAAAGCTTCGTAGACCTGAAATTGAGGATTTTTTTCAAGATTATCAAATCTCATATGAGATCTTTGAAATTTACAACACTATCCTAACCCCTAAGAAGTTGGATACCACTTTTAACGGAATACTATTTTTTAGCCCCTCAGCTGTAAGTAGTTTTTTTAAAGCCAATTCATGGAAACCACAAACACAGGGTTTCTGTATTGGAAAAACTACGGCCTACTCACTTAAAAAGTTTACTCCAAATTACAGTATTGCTAAAGAAGCAAGCGAAGCTCAACTCTTCTTATGCATTCATAACTATTATACTCAAAACCATGCTGAAAAATGATTTGTTTTTAAAAGCCCTTAAAGGGGAAACTGTTACCAGGCCTCCTGTTTGGATGATGCGTCAAGCAGGACGCTATCTACCTGATTTCATGAAACTCAAAGAGAAATACGACTTTTTTACTCGTTGCCAGACTCCAGAATTAGCTACTGAAATCACGATCATGCCCATTGATCAGATCGGTCCAGATGCAGCCATACTCTTTAGCGATATTTTGGTTGTTTTGCAGGCTATGCAAATTCCAGTAGAAATGAAAGAAGGAGTTGGCCCTTGGATTCCAAATCCTATTCGATCTCAAGCAGACGTTGACAAAGCCATAGTTCCGGATATAAACGAACATCTGGGTTATGTTATGGACGCAATTAAAATGACTCAGGGAGAACTTTCAAACAGAGTACCTCTAATTGGCTTTGCAGGATCGCCCTGGACTTTGCTTTGTTACGCAGTTCAAGGGCAAGGTTCAAAAACATTTGATAAGGCAAAAGCTTTTTGTTTTAGTCAGCCAGAAGCAGCACATGAGTTACTTCAAAAAATTACCGATACTACCATTGCCTATCTTAAAGAAAAAATTGCCTCTGGGGTAAACGCAGTCCAGATTTTTGATTCTTGGGGAGGCTTATTGTCCCCCGATGATTACAATATTTTTTCTTGGCCCTATATTCAACAAATCATTAATGCACTCAAGGACGAAATTCCCGTTATTGTATTTGGAAAAGGATGCTGGTTTGCCCTTCATGAAATGGGGAAATCAGGTGCAGCTGCATTAGGAGTAGATTGGACTTGTTCAGCACGAAATGCTCGCTATCTATCCGGAGGACAGGTAACCTTACAAGGAAATTTTGATCCTTCCCGTTTGCTTTCTCCCATTCCAGAAATAACCGAAGCGGTCTATAAAATGATCAATGAATTTGGTAAGGATCGCTATATCGTAAATCTAGGTCACGGCATACTTCCCAATATTCATTTCGATCACGCAAAGGCATTTGTAGATGCTGTAAAATCGTATTATTAATGAAATAAAATTCCCCATGAAAGAGCAATTTTACACTTACATCCAAAACCTACAAAATCAGATTACCCAAGCTTTGGAAAAGGTGGATGGTAAAGCAAAATTTAAAGAAGACCGCTGGGACCGTCCTGAGGGAGGAGTTGGTCAGAGTCGTGTTATCGAAAACGGAGCTGTATTTGAAAAGGGGGGGGTCAATATTTCAGCAGTCCACGGTCCTCTTCCTAAAAGCATGCAATCCTATTTTGAAGTAGGCAAGGTTGACTTTTTTGCCTGTGGTTTAAGTTTGGTAATTCACCCTAAAAATCCAATGGCTCCTACAGTACACGCTAACTGCCGGTATTTTGAAATGTACGACAAGGATGGTGTTTTGGTTGACCAGTGGTTTGGTGGCGGACTAGACCTTACTCCCTATTACCTTTTTGAAAAAGATGCAATCCATTTTCATCAACAATGTAAAAAAGCTTGTGATGCCCACCATGCTGATTTTTATAACGAGTTCAAAATTCACTGCGATCGGTATTTTTACAATGAACACCGAGATGAAGCCAGAGGTGTGGGGGGATTGTTTTTTGACTATCTCAAAGCAGACAAAAGCACTAGTATACAAGACCGCTACAGTTTTGTTACCGAAGTGGGCAATGTTTTCTTAGATGCCTATTTGCCTATCATAAACAAAAGAAAAGACCTTTCTTATACTCCTGCACATCGCGACTGGCAGGAGATTAGAAGAGGCCGTTATGTAGAATTTAATTTAATTCACGACAAGGGTACACTCTTTGGGCTTAAAACCAAGGGACGTATTGAAAGTATTTTGATAAGTCTACCTCCACATGTTCAGTGGAAGTATAACCACGAACCCAAGCCAGGAAGTGAGGAAGCTAAACTTTTAGACGCACTAAAAAATCCAAAGGAATGGATTTAAAAAACATCAAATTCCTTCCCAATTTTTGTAACTTAAACTCAAATTAAGAGCCATGAATACCCTTATGATCTTATTTGTTTTTCCATTACTGATTATTTTTTCATATCTGTTTGATGCTTTTGCTCGAAAAACAAAATTCCCTGCAGTCATTCTATTGATGTTTACCGGTATTGTTGTTCGGGTAATTGCATCGGCTAACGGATATGATGAATTAGGATTTTTGGATGATCTGATCCCTGTTTTGGGGACCATTGGTTTGATTTTAATTGTTTTAGAAGGAGCTTTAGAACTGGATATAAGTAAAGAAAAAAGTGTCCTGATTTTAAAAGGGTTTTTCGCCGCACTGATTATATTGATACTCAATATTGCTTCTTTACAATGGGTTTTTGTCCAGCTATTTCAAATGGATCCTCAACTGGCAACTCTTTCTGCTATTCCTCTGGCTATTATTAGTAGTGCAGTAGCTATACCCTCTGCCGCAAGCTTACTCAATCAAGATCGTGAATTTATAGTCTACGAATCTACTTTTTCAGACATCTTGGGGATTATGATTTTTAATTATGCGATACGACAGTTTGAAGCTCAACAAGACTTGATCGGTGCCACCCCACTAGGTTCTCTTTTTCTTCAAATTCTTGGTGTTGTAGTTATTTCTCTTGCTATCACCTATGTATTATATCGCCTTATCCGTCAAATTCATCATCACGTCAAATTTTTTCTTATCCTCGCATTATTGATCTTGGTTTATGCTTTTGGAAAACTGTTCCATCTACCCGCTTTGGTTACCATTTTTATTTTTGGAATTTTCTTGAGTAATGTAAAAAGTTTACTCCCCAATTTTTTAAAAACTTATTTGGACCTTGACCAAACCGAAAAAGAACTGCATGAATTTCATATCCTTACCGCAGAATCGACATTTATTGTAAGAACATTCTTCTTTTTATTTTTTGGGTTTTCCATTCAGCTTACTGATTTTAATTCCCCAAAACCCCTTCTTTATGGTATCCTAATAATTGCAATCATAATGATACTTCGCTATCTATATTTCACAGTTACTACCTTAAAATTCAAACCCAGCTCTTTGGTGTATATGTCACCGAGAGGGTTTATTAGTATTCTCTTATTTATTCAACTTAAAGAAGTTTCATTTATAGATTTGAGAAATAGCCCCATAGACGAACGCGTCCTTTTGTTTGTTATTTTAAGTTCTATGTTGATAATGCTCATTGGCACCTTAAAAAAACCCAAATCTATTGAATTGGAAAACGATATTGAAGAACAAGTTCCTCTTACTGTAGAAATGAAAGTTGAAAATTCAGAGTCTACAGAAAATGAAGCTGAAGATCCACTAAATTAATTCTCATGTATCCATTAAACCGCAACAGAAGACTTCGAAGTTCTTCCAGTCTGAGAAGTTTACTCCAAGAAAATCATCTCACTCCTAATGATTTTATTGTTCCGCTATTCATAGTAGAGGGCAAACAACTCAAAGAACCCATTCCTTCTATGCCTGGGTATTTTAGGTTTTCTCTAGACTTACTTGCTGAAAAGGCTAAAGTACTTTGGAAAAAAGAGATTAAAGCTGTACTGCTGTTTGTCAGAGTTGCCGATAAGCTTAAAGACAATAAAGGTGCTGAGGCATTAAACTCCGATGGCTTGATGCAAAAGGCAATAAAAACGATAAAAACTGCAGTTCCTGGCA
>Ga0228606_1000553_pt1 | contig 12169 bp, 17 predicted proteins | sample 7DmetaG_FD_190066 | JGI IMG/M metagenome (GOLD analysis project Ga0228606, IMG submission 190066) | Seawater microbial communities from Monterey Bay, California, United States - 7D | ecosystem: Environmental > Aquatic > Marine > Coastal | place: USA: California | collected 2016-10-26 | reverse complement strand
TAATGGGGCGGCTATTCTGTTGGGGAGGGTCGACCTCCGTGTCGACCACGGGCACTTTAGAAACCACATGAACATCTAGGAGTCTCCAAGAGCTGATAATCCTGTCAGACTCTCATGCATCGGTACCGGACGACACGGAGGTCGTCCCTCCCACGAGTAAAAAGCAAGTTTCCTTTCTCAAGTCTCTCCTCCCTCCCTTGTCCGTTTTGTTCAAAAAAGATTGAACAAACTATAATAACCTTTCATAACAGCACTGTTTTTGAATCAAAAACCTCAGTATTGTAGCCGATTTCAGCCAGTTTTGAACGACTGACCAATGGCGGTAGCGTGTCAGTAATTAAGCTCAAAATAAGAATGCAGAGCCCTCAACCCTGCATCTTCACTTGCCCACAAGGCACCTTCGTACTTTCATACCTCCCCGTCACGCCGTAGCCTCAAGCGTTTTACGCGACGCGCCCCGTCACTCTCACTCGCCGAAGGCGGATCACTACCACTCAGCCACAGGCTGAACCACTATCACTCGGCGCAGCCGTCACTCCAGCTTCGCTGGTTCACTCGCGCTTCGCGCGTCTCACTAAAAATCTTCGATTTTTCCATGAAAATTCTAGTCACCGGCGGATCCGGCTTTATCGGATCCAATCTCGTTCGCCTTCTTGTTGAAGAAAAAGGCGAATCCGTTATCAATCTCGACAAGCTGACCTACGCAGGGAACGCCGAGTCGCTCGCCGACCTCGAAGGCAATCCGAACTATCATTTTGAAAAAGTTGATATTTCAGCTCTCGGTCCTCAGCTCTCAGATCTCTTCCACAAGCACCAGCCCGACTGCGTCATGCACCTCGCCGCAGAGAGCCATGTCGACCGCTCGATCGACGGTCCGGGAGAGTTCATTCAAACCAACATCGTCGGCACGTTTAACCTGCTCCAGGCAAGCTTAGCCTACTGGCGAAGCTTGCCTGAAGCAGGTTGTGCGAAAGTGGGTTCCGAGGAGCGGAGCGACGACAAGACCGGACGCATAGCGGACCGGACCAAGTGTGAAGGTGGAAATGTTCAGTCAGAGTCTGGTGACTTTTCCACTTTCGAACCTTCGAACCTTCCCACTCAAAAATCTTTCAGATTTTTGCACGTATCCACCGACGAAGTCTACGGCTCGCTTGAGCCAGACGCCCCCGGCTTCTCCGAGACGCACGCCTACGACCCGCACTCCCCGTATTCTGCTTCCAAAGCAGCGTCCGATCACCTTGCACGTTCTTGGGCAGATACCTACGGTTTGCCCGTGCTAGTCACGAATTGCTCCAACAATTATGGCCCCTATCAATTTCCCGAGAAGCTGATCCCCGTGGTGATTCTAAAATGTCTGCGCGGCGAGCCGATCCCCGTGTATGGCAAAGGTGAAAACATTCGTGACTGGTTGTATGTGAAGGACCACGCCGAAGCACTGTACACCGTCGTCACCAAAGGAAGAGTCGGCGAGACCTACAACATCGGCGGCAATAATGAGCAGACGAATCTCGATTTGATCAAAAAGCTCTGCGCGATTTTGGAGCAGGAGATTCGTGGGAAAGTGGATGAAACGGAGAAACCTTCCCACTTTGCTACTTTCAAACCTTCTCACTCCAAACCCTTCCAAGATTTGATAACTTTTGTCACAGATCGCCCCGGCCACGACATGCGCTACGCCATCGATCCCACTAAGATCCGCGACGAACTCGGCTGGGAGCCCAAAGAGGATTTCGAATCAGGCTTCCGCAAAACCGTCCAATGGTATCTTAACAATCGAGAATGGACTGATAATATTCTCGACGGATCGTATCAACTCGAGCGTCTCGGCAAGTCATAGTGTCACCGTATCTGAGGTTTAGAGATCCAGTTGCACTCCCGCTTGCGGGTAGTAAAAATAAAAAACATCCTAATTTTGTAATTATGCAAACCGCAGAGCAGGAGTTCACAATAAAAGTAGTGCGGGGATCAGAGAGCACACGCAGACAACCGACGCTCTGGCAACGTTTCGACCGTTTACAGCGCAGTCTGGCACCCTTGCGCAAAGGCCGGCACATCAAGCGTGGTATTCATTATGGAACCGAATCTTGAATCGCACGTGTTCGTCTCCCCCTTCTGTATGTTCCGAATTTAAGCTGTAAGAATTAGATGCATTATTCGACTGAACTTAAACCACGAGCAGTGAAGGATCTAAAATCGATTCCCATTTCTGATCGTAGGAGGATCGTTAAACGCATTGAAATGCTTCAACAAGGTTTGAGTGGAAACGTGAAGAAATTAACAAATCACACCCCATAATATCGAATGCGTTCCGGGAATTGGAGAGTGTTATTTGAGATTGAAGATTCCCAAATCATCATCTACCGTGTGTTACATAGAAAAGAGGCCTATAAATGAGCATACATCCACAAATTATCGAAAAAGAGGGCAAGAAAGAGTATGTCGTCCTGCCGTATGAAGAGTTCCTCGTGATTAAAGAATTGCTAGAAGACTTCGAGGATTTGAAAGATCTACGAGAAGCCAAGGCGGCCTCTTTGTCCGAAAAGACAGTTAAACTCTCGGACATCCAAGAGGAACTCTTAGTTGACTAAAACCGCAGCAAAAAGAACTCCGTCTCACGTAGCGGGACTTTTTAAGCCTTATTAAAGGACCGGCATTCGCCTACGCACACTACGGCGGAACAAGACAGGCTGATCCGATCGAGATAGCAGCTCAGCTAAAAAAGAGATCGCGTCAGGCGCAGCCTTTTACGCGACGCGACCCGACGCTTCCCCACACCAGCAAATCTGGCCCTCCTTCTTCTGCCTTTACCTAGCCCTAAAAAGCCGCATATTTGATATATGACCAAGGAGCTTCAGAGTTCAGTTGAGAGTGCTGTTAAAGCACTTGCTGCTGCGTTGAATCCAAAGCAAATTTATTTATTTGGGTCATGTGCTCGTGGCACCGCGACCGCTGGCAGTGATATCGATTTGTTGGTCGTTGTTGAAGACGGTTCAGGCGATAAACTTTCGAACACGACCAAAGCTTACCGGGCGACCCGTCAGCTGCCTGTTTCCAAAGACATTATAGTCGATCACGAAAGCGTCTTTAAAAAACGCTCTCAATGGCTGAGTTCGATTGAGCGTGAGGTCTTGGACACCGGAAAATTGATTTATGGCGATTCCTGAGGAGGTCCAAGAGTGGCTGAATAAAGCCGAGGAAGATCGGAGGGTCGCCGAGGTCTTGCTTCGCAGTGGGGAAGAACTGACTTTGCCATGCATGTTCCATCTCCAGCAAATGATCGAGAAGCAACTAAAGGCCTTGATGATCGCCCGTGGAAAACGTGTTGCAAGAACGCACGATCTCGGCCGCCTTGCTCTAGAGACTGAAGCTCAGGATATCAAAGGCTTACTTCATCTATGTGATACCCTCAACTTGTTTGCCGTGAATGGTCGCTATCCAGGGGATCTCCCCGAAGTCAGCATTTCTGAAGCGCGGGCATATTACACCCAGACAGAAGCGATCGGACAACACTTGATTCAACGAATTACCGATCTAACAGGTCGCTAGTTGGCTGTGGTTCTCTGTTCACTATTTGACGCTGCATCGCCTCCCTTGGCCTCTGGCCCCTTTTAGTCCGGCGTTGAACGAACAACACCTTCAAACTTTCGCACTTTCCCTCCTTCGTACTTTCATACCTTGTTCCTTCACTTGCCCAAAGGGCACCCTGCTCAATCACCCCTTCGGGGCCAGTTCGGCAGACCTCGCAGACCATCTACGCGCTACCCGCGCTTCGTCCCACACCAGCTCCGCTGGTCCTTCCCACCCCTCAAGTTTCCGTATTTCTTAAATTGGCATTGGTCCGTTTTGCGCTCGGTCTTTTGCTCACTCCGTTCCTCGGAACAGTTTTTCCAAAGGCCCCCATCCTCGTTTGACATCTATCTAAAATTTCATCATTTACAGATTTGCAATGACTACAAAACAAGTAATTCAGACAGTCCTCGAGATGCCCTCAGTTGACCGGGCTGAGCTTGTCAGTGTTTTGATCGACAGTCTGGACACGCTACCAGTCGAGGAGGACAGCGCACTCATGGACGAAGCACTACGGCGTGATCAGGCTGTGGAGGAGGGCAGGGCCCACTATCTCGATGAAACTGATTTTCTCCGAGGGATCCATCGCAAGTAATGCGTTTGCAGTATCACCAATACGTCCAAAATGACGTCAACGAAGCGCTTTCCCTGTATGACAAATCTCACCTAAGCTTGCTGATGCATTTTGGGAAGAGTTACAGCAGTGTTTTCAGGCGATTCGCGAAAATCCTCAAGCCAGCCACTTTGAGACCATGCCCTACAGGCGAGTCAATTTGAAGCGCTTTCCCTATGCCATACTCTATCGGGCTTTCGAAGACCATGTGAAGGTTGTGGTCGTCAAGCATGTCAGGCGCAGAAGTGACTTTGGGTTGACGCGGAAATTTTAAGAGAACCAAAAAGTAGATGGCTTAGTTTTCCAGCTTCCAGATGTTGAGCGGGACATAGAAGCAACACGCTTGTTGCTTTCACCGAGCCCCGCGTAAAGAGCGACGCGCCACGCGGTTCATCCAACAACAAACACCTTCAAACTTTCGCACTTTCCCTCCTTCGTACTTTCATACCTTCCCACACCAGCTCCGCTGGTCCCTGACCTCTGATCAAACCATGCCCCTGTCTACCTCTGTGCTTGAAAATCAACACTCGATCTGCTTGGCTATTACGAGACAAAGACCCCAATGAAGAATCACTTAATACCTTTGGAATGCCGTATGGCCGGCATATTTGATGGTCGCAGAGATCAACTCGCGGGATATCAGGTGTGGCTCTTTGGCTCCCGTGGACGTGGCACGGCTCGCTCTAATTCTGATTATGATATCGGAATCCTTGGAGAGAAGCCCCTCGATTTGCCCACCTATTTTGAGATTCAAGATGCAATGGAAGCGCTTCCCACGCTCCATGCCATCGACTGGGTCGACCTCAATCGTGCCACCAAAGGCCTCCGCGAGAATGCACTGAAAGAAGGAAGGCTAATCTATGAAGGCTGAAAGGATTCTTGAGCAATTCGCGAGTTCGCTCCGTCGATTCGATGAGGCACTCGCGCTTGAGCCTGTTGACGATATTCACCGTGCAGGCTGCATCCAATATTTTGAGTTCACCTTTGATCTTGCGTGGAAATTCATTCAATCCATCGCGTCCTACTATGGGCTTGAGCCAGTCAAATCACCCAGAGTGGCGTTTAAGACAGCCTTTAGTCAAAGCTGGGTTGAGGAGCAGTCCCCCTGGCTGAGCATGCTCGAAGCACGCAATCGCATGTCGCATGTTTACAGTGCTGAAGAAGCGCTCGAAGTCTATGAGAGTCTTCAGGAGTTCAGGCAACCGTTCCATCACTTGTATCGCAATCTGCACGATGCTTATCAAGACGCATAGCAGCTTTAGCGAGTGATACGGCTTCGCCGACTGAGTGCGAGCAGCACGGAGATGGTAAACGTTTGACCCCATTTTTTCACGCCGGGTCCCCCCAAATCAGGCAGATTATAAAGATAACGAAATGGTTTCATTTTTTCTCCCTCGGATTTGCCTGTGACCCCATTTTTTCTGCTCAATCAGAATTTGACGAAGTTACCAAATTAGGCACAATCATTTGCTATGGGCGCATTAAAAAAAGAAATTGAAGATAGGGCGCTTGGTCTTTGCGCATTGGATCGTGTGAGTCTTGCCGAGAAGCTCCTCTCTAGCCTAGATGTGCCTCATCAGCATTCAATGGACGACCAATGGGCTACCGAGGCCGAAGTGCGAATTAAAGCATATGATCAAGGTCTGATTGACTCTTCTGAAGCCTCAACTGTGTTTGAGCGTCTTGAAAGAAAATACAATCAATGAAAGTCCGGTTCCTAAGTTGTGCTGAGGATGACTTGGATCGAAATTTATTAAATCCGGATTTTGTGGAATTTCTGCAATGTCTGCCCCAGTCTGACTCATCGGCCCTTCCCAAAAATGAAATTTCCCAACCCAGATGTCGCCTACATCGATCCGGTAAAGCTTCGGGACTACTGCTTGAATTTCGACCATCCAAGAGGAAAGCATAAAGCACGCGTATTTGAGGCTAAGTTTGGAATTCGTCAACAAGACTGGAAAGATCTATCAGTCGCCATCCAATTGAAACTGCATGATGGCCTTTGTGTGGAAGACCGTGAAGATCAATATGGAAAACGCTTCTATCTGGATATGGTCTTAAGTCTAAAGGGGCGATCGGCGGAGGTACGCACCTCCTGGATCCTTCGAACCGGCGAGAATTTTGCTCGACTCACATCGTGTTATGTCAAAAGTTGAAGAAGTATGAAGCATTCCATACATTTGCTCGATGTCGTGGCGCTCTTGGAAGATCACCCGGAGTTCAATCTTGTTGCTGGTCAAGTGGGAACAGTTGTTGAGGATTTAGCCCCCGATGTTTTTGAGGTTGAGTTTAGTGATGATCAAGGGCGTGCCTATGCAACGGCATCTCTCAAGAATTCTCAATTGATTGCTTTGCACTATAATCCAGTCGCCGCTTAGGCAGTGTTCGCTGGGTATCCACCATCTGTTGTCATTCGCATCAGGGAAGATGCGCTCTAAAGGACATCATTTACTGTCCAATTTTGCGTATCGGTTGGCAGTTTGAGTCAAAACTTGAGCGCGGTTGCGTGATAACGTTTTCCGGAGGCAAGATTCGATACCGGATGCTACCCATTTAAAACTTTCCCACATCAGCTCCGCTGCCGCTTTCCACTTTCAAACACCAGCCACTCTGGCCCTAGTCTCTAACAACAAAATACGAGCAACTATCCCCACCTTCCCACGCCGTATTGAAAAGAAGGCGGACCTTCCCACCTTCACTACGGCTTCGCCGGTCCTCACTTAGCCGCAGGCTGAATCACTACCACTCAGCCATAGGCGGATTCCACTTTCAAACGCTTCCACGCCAGCATCGCTGGTATTTGCTCGTTTCCACTTTGACAAAGTAAGAATTCTCCTTGAAAGTAAGAAATATGAAGCTAACTCAAAAAGGTCAAATCACCATTCCGCATCGCTTAAGGAAACGCTATGGCTTCACTCCGCATACTGACATGATTTTTGAGGCGACGGATGAGGGAGTGCTGTTAAGGGCAGCTCCAAGCAAAGATTTGAGCCATCTGAGCCAAGCCATTGATTTAGTGCGTGGCTCTGCCGATACAGGTCTCTCGACCGCAGCGATCATGGAAATGTCGCGCGACTAATATGATCCTAGTCGACGCCAACGTATTGATAGATCTATTTACGGATGACCCCGAATGGAGCGACTGGTCGCGCGCGGCGCTCTTGGACGCGGCAGGGCGTGGGCAGCTCGGGATCAACCCAATTATTTATGCCGAGGTTTCTATTGCCTTTACCGATCCAGCCAAACTCGATGCAGCATTAACATCGCTTGAACTGGTTCGTTGCGAGTTGCCCTATGCGGCTGGTTTTTGTGCTGGAAAAGCCTTCTTGAAATATCGGCGTCGCCAAGGGACCAAGCACTCGCCGCTTCCCGACTTTTACATCGGCGCACACGCAGAAATAGCGGAGTTTGATTTGTTGACACGCGACACGACTCGCTACGCCAGCTATTTTCCTAAAGTTCAACTCATTTGTCCCTAAGCACCGAACCCAGAGTCACCCAAACACCTAGCTGCCCCTTCCCACTTTCCCACTTTCAAACTTTCCCACATGCAGCTCCGCTGCGCCTTCCCACCTCATCAAACCTCCCCGTCACGCCGTAGCCTCAAGCGTTTTACGCGACGCGCCCCGTCACTCTCACTCGCCGAAGGCGGATCACTACCACTCAGCCATAGGCTGTATCACTTTCACTCGCCGAAGCCGTCACTCCGGCTTCGCCGTCACTCCAGCTTTGCTGGTAGGTGGTGTCAGTTTGCCTCTTGAGCTTTTCAAATTTTTCCGCATCTTACTTGTATGGTTTCTGAACTTGATCAAATGACGCAGTCGCTCGTCGATGCTGCCAAGCCAGAGCGCATTCTCCTTTTTGGCTCGCAAGCTCATGGCACTGCAAATCCATCAAGCGACTATGACTTTGCACTTATCTTTAGTTCAGCAGACCAATTGCGCAGAGGTTTACGCCGTGCCAATCGAGCACTCTGGCCTAGGCGTCATCCTGTCGATTTAATCGGGCTGACGAGTGATTCCATTGACAACGGACGCACTGCACTGGCCCGTGAAGTTCTTGAAACCGGTAAAGTGTTGTATTCGAAATGAAGATCGTATGAGCGATTTGGCTGCTGAGATTCGTCAATGGTTAGCGTATTCTGCAGATGACCTTTCATATGGTTCGCTCGGGCGTGAGAGCTTGCCACGGGCAGCTAGTTGGAGTTTTCAGCAATCGGCGGAGAAAGCTCTCAAGGCAATTTGGTTACTCAACCGTGAGCGTATTCCTAGGACGCACGACCTCGCCTATTTATTGTCTGAACTTTCGGAGTATTATGAATTGTCGGAATCGTTGACGGCAGCCGTATTATTACTTTCGGAAATAACACCTGCGATTCGTTACCCCGCAGATGATTTACCGCCAGTAGATCTGCAGCTTGCTAAAGAATATGGGGAAGCCTGTCATATTATCTACAAGTGGGCTCATCAAATATACCAAGCGAGAGAACAATAACGCAGCCGATTCACTCCAGCTTTGCTGGTCACTCTCACTCGCCGAAGGCGGATCACTACCACTCAGCCACAGGCTGAATCACTATCACTTGGCGCAGCCGTCACTCGCCGAAGGCGCCCTCACTCGCGCTTCGCGCGTCTCACTAAAAATCTCTGATTTTTCCTATGAGAATTCTAATCACCGGCGGAGCCGGATTCCTCGGCTCCCATCTTTCTGAACGACTCCTCCACGAGGGGCACGAAGTGGTCTGTATGGACAACTTCTTCACTGGTCGTAAGTGCAATATCGCGCACTTGCTCGACAATCCGTATTTCGAGCTGATGCGCCACGATGTGGTGGATCCGTTCAAGCTTGAGGTCGATCAGATTTACAATTTGGCCTGCCCGGCATCACCGGTGCACTATCAGCACAATCCAATCAAGACCACCAAGACCTCCGTCATGGGCGCGATCAACTGCCTTGGCTTGGCCAAACGTGTGAATGCCCGTGTGTTTCAGGCCTCGACTTCCGAGGTGTATGGCGACCCTGATGTCCATCCGCAGCCGGAAAGCTATTGGGGCAACGTCAATACCATCGGCATCCGCTCCTGCTACGATGAAGGTAAGCGCTGCGCCGAAACGCTGTTCTTTGACTATCATCGCCAGAACCAGGTCGATATTCGCGTGGTGCGTATCTTTAATACCTACGGCCCTCGTATGTTGGCCGATGATGGTCGCGTGGTCTCCAACTTCATCGTGCAAGCCCTGCAAGGGCAGGACATCACCGTCTATGGTGAAGGCCAGCAGACGCGCTCCTTCTGCTATGTGGATGATTTGATCGAAGGCTTTGTGCGCCTGATGAACCAAGAGCAAGTCGTCGGCCCGATGAATATCGGTAACCCCGGCGAGTTCACCATCCTAGAGCTCGCACAAAAAGTCATCGAGCTAACTGGCAGCAAGTCGCAGATCGTCTATCGCCCGATGCCGGAAGACGACCCCAAGCAACGCAAGCCGGATATCACTCAAGCCAAAGCAGTGCTCGGCTGGGAGCCGAAGGTGCAGCTCGAAGCAGGGCTGAAGCAGACGATCGAATATTTCGCGAAGCAACTCCGCTAATGTCGTTTGGTTAATAGCCATTTGTTGTTAATGACTAAGGTCGACATATACTGGGACCTCCGGGCGACGGTTCCGGATCGTCACACTGGCGTCGGTCAGCATGTGATCGAAGTTCTTAATGGCTTGGTCGCTCGTTCAGACTGTTATCTACGCATCTTACTTGCGAAGGACCAAGTCGACCTGTGGAAGGCACAATCTAAAGTGTATTCATGGGAAACACTTGATACCGTAGTGTTGTCTTTATCGAATAAAGGCAATCGGTTGCTGTATGGTATCACCTCATTTTGGAGCCTTGACGCTATTTGTGAAGGACGTGATCTAGTCTATTCGCCGATGGAGCTCGTCCTCAGTCTCAAGCGTATCCCCTTTGTGAATACCATCCATGGGATTCCCTGTTTTGAGCAGTCATTGCCGGCACGGGTCTATCGCTCGCGCGTCTATCGTTGGGAACGCTTAAAGCAGGCATGGTTTTTACGGCGTTGTCAGCAGCTCTGCCGCCTGTCGCTGCCTGTCTCAGATTATTTAAAAGAGCAGCTCCAGCAACGGTTCAAATTTGCTCCGGAACGCCTACATCCCGTCTATAATGGGGCGAAGGAGTGCTTTTTTCAACAGCAGGACGGCGGCAGTGCTGCTCCGTTTAAGCAACGCCCCCGCTTCCTGAGTGTTGGCGGTGCCAATGGCTTTGATGGGGGCGAGGATTTAGTGCGAATCGCTCTACTCTTGGAGCGGGAGATGCCCAACGCCAAGATCTGGATTGCGGGTGATCGACATGAAGAGCCCTGGAATCGTCAGCTGCGCTCGATGCCAAATGTGGTGTGGCATGGCTTCCTGAGTTCCGAGCGCATGGTTGAAAAAATGCAAAGCGCCACGGCTTTACTGTATGTCCCTGCGGTTGAATCGTTTGGTATTATCGGTGTCGAGGCGATGGCGATCGGTTTGCCAGTCTTAGCGAAGAAAAGTGCCGCACTCTCCGAGGTGATGGGGGATGCCGCCTGCTGGATCAATCCCGAGGATGCATCCGATGTGTTGAGGAGCGTGACTGAAATTTCAAGTGATAGCACCTTACGTAGAGAATTGATTCAAAAAGGAAGGCAACAGGCAAAGCGCTATCGCTGGTCGTATGTGGTCGAGCGTGTGGTTGCAGGCTTCCAGTCTGTATTAAGCAATTAACCCAAATTGCTTCGCCCCCGATCACAGGTCTTAAAATAAGCGTTCAATGAGCGTAAATAAGCGGTTCCCGCGATAGCGGCTTGGGGGCTGGCTCTGAAACTCCCCGATCTCACGATCGAGGCCACGGGACTCAGAAGCATTTACGCCGGACGTCCGTCAAAGTTGCAAACGTTTCCCTTTTTTTTGTCACCATCAGTCATCAAATCTCAGCCATCAGTCATCGGAAGCGAAGCTTCCTCAGTGCATTTAGTTTTTTGGCAACCAATCCCAAGCTTTCATCAGGAAGGCTTCCTTTCTGCTTTGGCGCAGGCAGATTGGGTGGATTCGGTTACCTTGAAATATGAATTTGAGTTGCCGCAAAGCCGTCGTCAGTCCGGTTGGCGGGATGGGGTCTTTGAGGGCGTCAAGTTGGAGCAGATACAAAAGGATGAAATCCCGGCCGACACTACGGCGCACATTCATATTTTTACAGGGTTTCAGACGCATCCAGGCGTGTGGGCTGCCTTTCATCGTATTCCGAAGAAAGCGCAGTGCCGTCGTTTTACATTTGCCGAGGCACCTGAATGTGTCGGATGGGTAGGTTTCTTGCGTTTTATGAAATATAAAATGGCCTCGTGGAAAATTGCCCCACGACTCGATGGTATGCTCGCAATGAGCCAACTCGGAGTGGATTTCTACCGCAGTGTGCTACCGCAGTCCGTCCCCGTCCACGAATTCGCCTACTACGATGTCAGCCTTTCAGACTTTCCCGATCTCCACGCTGTGGATGTTGCAGATACTGACAGTCACCAATCTGCACCTCTCAAGTCTCAAGTCTCAGGCCTCCAGTCTCCCCCCTCAAGCCTCAGGCCTCCAGTCTCCCCCCTCAGGTCTCAAAATTACCGCTTCCTCTGTGTCGGCCAATTGATTCATCGTAAAGGAGTCGACCGCCTACTGCGGGCGCTTGCGGCGCTGCCAGATCGTGGCTGGACGCTCGATCTTGTGGGTGATGGCAATCAGCGAGCTAAGCTGGAAGAAATGGCCGAACGCTTGGGGATTGCGAGTCAACTCAAGTGGCATGGCAGTCTCCCTAGTGCTGAATTAGCGTCCTTCTATCAGAGTGCGGATTGTTTGGTGTTACCGAGTCGCTGGGACGGGTGGGGGATGACGGTCAATGAGGCGCTTCGATTTGGTTGTGATGTTTTGGTGACTGAGACCTGTGGCGCCGCATCCGCCGTGCCACAGTCGGCCC
>Ga0228606_1000546_pt1 | contig 12266 bp, 9 predicted proteins | sample 7DmetaG_FD_190066 | JGI IMG/M metagenome (GOLD analysis project Ga0228606, IMG submission 190066) | Seawater microbial communities from Monterey Bay, California, United States - 7D | ecosystem: Environmental > Aquatic > Marine > Coastal | place: USA: California | collected 2016-10-26 | reverse complement strand
GTTTGTTCTTTGTAGATAAACTTATAGACATGGGAGCCAAAGTTATTTTATGCGACCCCCATAGAGCTACTGTTATAGGTCATAATCGTCAATAACAATTGAAGGCAACAAAAATGACCTCTCCAGATATTAGGGCAGGAATATCATTATTAATAGCTGCTCTATCAGCCAAAGGAACAAGCATTATAAATAATATAGAGCAAATCGACAGAGGATATGAGGATATTGAAAATCGTTTAAGATCTTTAGGAGCAAAAATTGAAAGAATAGAAGATTAATACATAAAATCTCAAACTTTATACTATAAAATAGTGTCACTTTGACACTATTTTTTTATTGGCAAAATTATTGAATATAAAATGTAAACATTTTAATAATACATAAAATGAGCAAAAAAGAAAATATACAAGAGGAAGAAATAAAAGAAACTGAGAATAATACTCAAGTTGATGAAAATCAAGATGTTGAAGTAAGTGAGCCAACTTCGGAAGATCTTATTCAGCAAGAAAAAGATAAATATTTACGGTTGTTTGCAGAGTTTGAAAATTACAAAAAAAGAACTTCAAAAGAAAGAATTGAATTATTTAAGACTGCCAGTCAAGAGCTCATGACATCTTTACTGCCAATTATGGATGACTTTGACAGGGGTTTAACTGAAATTAAGAAGGTTAAAGACAAAGAGCTTTTAAAAGGAATGCAATTAATTAATGATAAATTTAAAAATACGCTTACCCAAAAAGGATTGACTGAAATTGAAGTTAAAAAAGGTGATGTATTTGATGCTGAAATTCATGAAGCTATTACTCAAATACCTGCTCCAACTGAAAAATTAAAAGGTAAAATAATTGATGCCATTGAGAAAGGGTATAAGTTAGGAGACAAAATTATACGCTACCCAAAAGTAGTAATTGGTCAATCATAAATTATTCATTTGTGTGATAAATTAAACAAAACACTTATCACTAATACCTTTAGTGAACTATAAATATATAATATGGCGAAACAAGATTATTACGATACATTAGGAATTAGCAGATCTGCTAGCTCAGCTGAGATAAAAAAAGCTTATCGTAAGATGGCTATTAAATACCATCCTGATAAAAACCCAAATGATACATCTGCTGAAGGAAAATTTAAAGAAGCAGCAGAGGCTTATGAAGTTTTGAGTGATGCTAATAAAAAAGCTAGATATGATCAGTATGGTCATGCAGCTTTTGAAGGAGCTCAGGGCGGTGGTGGCTTTGGCGGAGGTATGAATATGGATGATATTTTTAGTCAATTTGGTGATATTTTTGGTGGAGGCTTTGGAGGCTTTGGCGGAGGAGGTCAACGACAGGCAAGAGTTAAAGGAACTAATATGCGCATTCGCGTTAAACTTAGTTTAGAAGAAATTGCTAAGGGTGTTGAAAAGAAAGTTAAAGTTCGAAGAAAAATTCAAGCCGAAGGTGTTTCTTACAAAACATGTACAACTTGTAATGGAACTGGACAACAAATGAGGGTTACCAACACCATATTAGGAAGAATGCAAACAGCTACTACCTGTGGTACTTGTCAAGGAACTGGTGAAATTATTTCTAGTAAACCTAATGGTTCTGATTCTCAAGGGCTAGTTATTAAAGAGGAAACTGTTTCCATAAACATCCCCGCTGGTGTTACAGAGGGTGTTCAACTTAAAGTAGGAGGAAAAGGTAATGAAGCACCTGGTAAAAACTCAATTTCTGGAGATTTACTAGTATTGATAGAGGAGATTCAACATGAAACATTAAAAAGAGAAGGAACAAATGTTCATTTTGATTTATATGTAAATTTATCTGAAGCTGTACTTGGTGTTAGTAAAGAGGTTCAAACACTCACGGGAAAGGTGAAAATTAAAATAGAGTCTGGAACTCAATCAGGTAAAATTTTACGACTTAAAGGTAAAGGTCTTCCCAGTATTGAACGATACGGTACAGGAGATTTTTTAATTCATGTAAATGTTTGGACTCCACAGGAATTAACCAAGGAACAACGTCAATTTTTTGAAAAAATGAAAAGCGATGAGAATTTTATTCCATCACCAAAAAAATCTGACAAATCCTTCTTCGAAAAAGTAAAAGATATGTTTTCATAAAAACAACCACTCAATTGAGTGGTTTTTTTATAAATAAAGATTGTACTTTTGATGTTATAAAGCAGACCTATCTTATCGCTTTTAAGAATCTACTTTTTTTTTACATTGTAAAAATAGGTAAGTTTCAAAAAAGAGGAAAGTCCGGACACCATAGAGTAGCGCAGCGGATAACATCCGTCCAATGTAAATTGAGGACAAGTGCAACAGAAAGCAAGTACAGTTCGGCTGTAGTGAAACCAGGTAAACTCTGTGCGGTGCAATGTCATGTACATTAGAGTTTGAGGGTTACTCGCCCGATTCTAAGGGGTAGGCAGATTGATTCTAAGAGTAATTTTAGAACTAGATAAATGATAAGACTCTTCAAAGAGAACAGAATCCGGCTTATTGGTCTGCTTTTTTTATCATATTGTTAAAATAAGTCTTTTTTATTACCATTTTTTTAAATAATTCGTAAGAATATAGCTTTTTTATGTTTTTATTTTTTTAATCAAACCTATCTGTTGTTTATTTTTTAAATATCATCCAAAATCCTTAGTTTTGCCATACTTAAATTAACAGATAAATTTACTTTTTATGGCATTTGATATAGATATGATTGAAAGGGTTTATAGCAACATCAAAGAACGTGTTGATGCTGCTAGAGAAATCACAGGGAAACCCTTAACTCTAGCCGAGAAAATATTATATTCTCACTTATGGGATGGAAAATCAGATAAAGCTTATACCAGAGGAAAAGATTATGTTGATTTTGCTCCAGATAGAATAGCCTTACAAGACGCAACTGCACAAATGGCTTTGCTTCAATTTATGCAAGCTGGTAAGAGTAAAGTAGCCGTTCCTACGACCACACATTGTGATCACTTAATACAAGCCAAAGAGGGCGCTTCAAATGATTTGAAACATGCAAACTCTGTAAGTAGTGAAGTTTTTAATTTTTTAGAGTCCGTTTCTAATAAGTATGGTTTAGGTTTTTGGAAACCAGGAGCAGGTATTATTCATCAAGTAGTTTTAGAAAATTATGCATTTCCAGGTGGAATGATGATAGGTACAGATTCTCACACAGTAAATGCCGGTGGTCTTGGAATGATAGCTATTGGAGTAGGTGGTGCAGATGCTGTAGATGTAATGGCAGGTATGGCTTGGGAATTAAAATTCCCAAAGTTAATTGGTGTAAAGTTAACCGGTAAATTATCTGGCTGGACTGCACCAAAAGATGTAATCCTTAAAGTTGCTCAAATCCTTACAGTAAAAGGAGGTACTGGTGCTATTGTAGAATATTTTGGACCTGGAGCTACTGCTATGTCATGTACTGGGAAAGGAACAATTTGTAATATGGGAGCAGAAATTGGTGCTACTACTTCAACTTTTGGTTATGATGAATCTATGGAGAGATATTTAAGAGCTACCGATAGAGAAGATGTTGCTGATGCTGCCAATAAAGTAAAAGATTACCTTACTGCAGATCCTGAAGTATATACAAATCCAGATCAATATTTCGATCAAGTGATTGAAATTAATTTATCTGAATTAGGTCCTTTGTTAAATGGTCCATTTACTCCAGATCTATCTACAGAAATTGGTAAAAGTATGAATGCTAAAGCCACATCTAATGAATGGCCACTTCAAGTAGAATGGGGTTTAATAGGTTCGTGTACTAATTCTTCTTATGAAGATTTATCTCGAGCATCTTCTATAGCTCAGCAAGCATTAGACAAAGGCTTAACAATGAAAGCTGATCTTGGTATTAATCCTGGTTCAGAAAAAGTACGCTATACTGCAGAAAGAGATGGAATTTTATCAATTTTTGAAAAATTAGATGCAAAAATATTTACAAATGCTTGTGGTCCATGTATTGGTCAATGGGCAAGATATAGCGATCCAAAAAATGCACCAAAAAATAGTATTGTTCATTCTTTTAATAGAAATTTTGCAAAACGAGCAGATGGAAACCCTAATACACATGCTTTTGTTGCTTCTCCAGAAATAACAGCAGCTATTGCTATAGCGGGGAGATTAGACTTTAACCCTCTTACTGATTCACTTGTAAATTCTAATGGAGATGTGGTGATGTTTGATGAACCAACAGGATGGGAACTACCGCCAAAAGGTTTTGAGGTTAAGGATAATGGATTTCTAGCTCCAGAAAGTGATGGAAGTCATGTAAAAGTTGTTGTTAATGAAGATTCTGAACGTTTACAATTATTAACACCATTTAATCCTATAGGAAAAGAGATCAATGGTGCAAAATTATTAATTAAAGCTCATGGTAAATGTACTACAGATCATATCTCCATGGCTGGTCCTTGGCTACGTTTTAGAGGGCATTTAGATAATATTGCTAATAATACACTAATAGGTGCAGTAAATGCTTTTGGCAAGAAAACTAATTTTGTAAAAAATCAACTTACTGGAGAATATGCTGGGGTTCCTGATGTTCAACGTTCGTACAAAAAGGCCGGTATTCACTCTATAGTAGTTGGAGATCATAATTATGGAGAAGGTTCCTCAAGAGAACATGCAGCTATGCAGCCACGTCACTTAGGTGTTGTTGCAGTAATAGTTAAATCTTTTGCTAGAATTCATGAAACCAATTTAAAGAAGCAAGGAATGTTAGGCTTAACTTTTGTAAATGAATCAGATTATGATTTAATACAAGAAGACGATACATTTAACTTCATAGATTTACATGAGTTCTCCCCAGGGAAAAACTTAACTATTGAAGTGATTCACAAAGACGGTAGTATAGACCTAATAAAAACAAATCATACGTATAATTCGGGTCAGATTGAATGGTACAACGAAGGTTCCGCATTAAACTTAATTAAAAAACAAAATGCATAACGAGTAGTTTAAAACTAAATAAAAAACCTCCTAAATTAATTTAGGAGGTTTTTTATTTTCAATTATTCACTTCATCAATCTAATTCATCAATTACTTTTCTTAATATATTACAGCCCTTTATAATCTCTTTTTTTGATATGGTAAGAGGAGGAGTAATTCTAATGGCCTTTCCTTCAAATAAAAGGAAAAATAAAATTAATCCGCATTCTAGGCATTTATGAATGACCTTAGAAGCCATCTCATTTGATTCTACAATAGCAGCAAGCATTAATCCTTTGCCTCTTATTTCTTTAATTTTTGGATGGGTTAAAAGATTTCTTATTAACACTTCTTTTTCAAGAGTTTCTTCAATTAAATTAGAATTTTGAATTGTATTTAAAGTAGCAACCCCAGCAGATGCAATAACAGGGTGTCCTCCAAAAGTTGTTATATGTCCTAATGAAGGTTTATCTTTCAATAAATCCATTAGATTTTTTTTTGCAATGAATGCACCAATTGGCATTCCACCTCCTAAACCCTTTCCTGTGATGATAATATCTGGAGTAATTTCGTGATGTTCAAACCCCCAAAATTTTCCTGTTCTCCCAATTCCGGTCTGTATTTCGTCTAAAATTAATAACGCTCCTACTTCCTCACATCTTTTTTTTACTTTTTTTAAATAATTATTCTTTGGAACTATAAATCCAGCACCCCCTTGGATTGTTTCTAAAATAACTGCAGCGGTTTTAGTAGTTATTTTCTCTAAATCTTGCAATGAGTTATAATTAATAAATTTTGACCCTGGTATTAATGGTCTAAAAGCTCTATTTTGAATTTCTGCACCGGATACACTCATAGAGCCTTGAGAGTTTCCATGATAAGACTGATGTGCAGAAACAATCTCATATCGTTTGGTGTGTCTTTTGGCTAATTTTAACGCACCCTCACAGGCTTCTGTTCCTGAGTTGGTTAGATAAACACTATATGTTTTTGGTAGGGTAGAAGATAGAAGCTTACTTAACAGAAGAGGTTGTTCTTGTATGAATTCTCCATACACCATCACATGTGTATATTTATTCAATTGCTTTTTAACTGCCCTAGTAACTTTTGGATGTTGATGTCCTAAGCTATTAGCAGAAACTCCAGCAACAAAATCTAAGTATTTTTTTCCGTTGTTGTCATAAATATAAGATCCTTTTGCTTTTTTTATCTCTATTGATAAAGGATACGAACTTGTTTGTGCTTGATATGTTAAGAAATCATTTTTCACCACTAGAATTTATAGATTTATTTTATTTCTCTCTGAATCTATTTTTCTTATTCTTAAAGAAACAGATTTTCTCTGATGTTCTTTTTCAACTCAATTGTTTTTTAAAAAAATATCTTCTTTTGTTTTTGGCTGTTCAGATTCTCGCCAGATAAAACCTTTTAAACGTTTGTCATTTTCTGGATACAATGAGGGAGGGTAGGTTTTGCCATCCGACATATTTAAGCATTTAATTTCATTTATCTCACTGTCTAATAAATCAAATTGAATATTGCTACAATATTGTTTAGTGATGGTTTCTAAAACTCCTTCATCGTTTCTATTGAAGTTGATTGCTTCACCATTTCCTTTAACTAGAAGCGTTTTTAGTTGATTATCAATAAATTTACCATACATATTTCTTCCTTTTATTTGGTTGAATTTTTCCGGGTCTATTGAATCTTTTTGAATAATAAATGAGTTTCCTAATATTTTTAAAGAATCTAATTTTTCTGTTTCTGTATTACTTAATAGTTTAATACTATCTCCAGTGATTTGACTCTTTTCAGACCATAATATTGGATCTACATACATTTTTGTAATACCGGTAGACTGATTTGTATGTAAAGAGTCACATTTCCCTTGAAGATCTAATTTAAAAATCTTCACATTATTATAGGAACGAATAATTCTGTGCTCTTTTTTTCCAGTAACTAGAAGCGTATCACCATGAATAAAAGTTGAGTCATTTTCTACTACAGAAATTGCTACAGCTCTTTTAATCATATAAATTGAATCTTTTTTTTGAAAATATTCTGCATAATTTCCTCTAGCCATAAAATTTTCAGCAGTGTCAATTACCTTAATATTATTTGTAGCTGATGCAAATCCACGAACTTTATCATAGAATAAACTATCACCTTCTATAGTTCGATCATCTAAATAAAGCTTGGCATTTTTTACAAAATGTGATATATCTGTTTTTGTATTGTAAAACCCTCTTTCAGAATATATTTTATTATTATCTTTTTGATTAGTTATAGTAGATGGCCCATATAAAAAAGCATGTCCTGAATTGGTATAATAGTCTAAATGATTTGAAGCTATTATATTATCTGGATTGGTAACGGTAACTTTAGTTGTTGCAGTAAATTTCTTATTTTCTAAATAGTAGTTTCCGTTTTTACTTTTTAAAACATTAGTCTCATCTTTAATTACAGCATGATCTTTATAAAAAAGTAATTGGCTAGCTCTATTAAAATAGAGTGTATCTGTTGTTAATGTCATGGTTGGATCCTCTAAAACAACATCTCCCCAAGAAACAGATTTCTTAAAATTTGCATCGTAATCTACGTAATTACTGTATTGTTTTACCGTATCTCCTTGATTGATTATTACGTCACCAATAGCTTTGAAAAAGTTATCTTTTTTATAATAAAAAGCTTTTTTTGAGGTTAAGATAGCACCAGCGTGAATCATTTTCACATTTCCTATGAGTACTGTTGCTCCAGGATATTTTTCCTCATCAACAAACTGTAAATCAGCATCATATATAATTTTCTTTTGTTGAGAAAATCCTGTAGATGAAGTTAAAATAAAAAATATGATCAGTAATTTTTTCAAACTTTAAATTTCTTTTGGCTAAAATACTGAAATGACAACCCAAAGTTTCTTAATTATACTATAAAACTATCTAATAATAGTTTGCTTTCTATCAGGACCTACAGATACAATTTTAACAGGTACACCAGTTTCTTTTTCAACAAAAGCTACGTAGTCTAGTAAGTTTTTAGGTAATTGATCTTCAGAAGTCATCTTTGTTAAATCTTCATCCCATCCCTTAAATTCAGAATAATTTACAGAAACATTTTCTGGCTCAATATTATAAGGTAAATGACTAATTTCCTTTCCTTTATAATTATAGGATGTACAAACTTTTAATGTCTTGAATCCAGAGAGAACATCACCTTTCATCATCATTAATTGGGTAACCCCATTGATGTCTACAGCATATTTTAAAGCAACTAAATCTAACCACCCGCATCTTCTTGGTCTACCAGTAGTTGCTCCAAATTCATGACCTACTTTCGCCATTTTTGCTCCATCTTTATCAAACAATTCTGTTGGAAACGGACCAGAGCCAACTCTTGTCGTATAGGCTTTAAATATACCGAACACTTCACCAATCCTGTTAGGGGCTACGCCTAAGCCAGTACAAGCTCCCGCTGCAGTTGTATTAGAAGATGTCACATATGGATAAGTTCCAAAATCAATATCTAATAAAGAACCCTGAGCTCCCTCAGCAAGTATTGTTTTCTTTTCTTTAACCGCATTATTTAGAAATTCTTCACTATCAATAAATTGTAATCTTCTTAATTTATCAACACCCTCACAAAATTCTTCCTCTAATTCTTTTAAATTATATTGAATATCTACATTGAAGAAATCTAACATTTTGATATGCTTAGAAGTTAGTGCTTGATATTTCTCTTTCCAATTCTCCATTTCTAAATCTCCAATCCTCATTCCATTTCTACCGGTTTTATCCATATATGTTGGACCTATACCTTTGAGAGTAGAACCAATTTTAGCTTTACCTTTAGAAGTTTCTGAGGCAGCATCTAGCAATCGGTGAGTTGGTAAAATTAAATGTGCTTTTCTAGAAATGAGTAACTTAGATTCATAATCTATGTTATGTTTATCCAGATTTTCTAATTCTTTTTTAAAAATAACAGGATCTATAACAACACCATTCCCAACAACATTCAAAGCACTTTTATGAAATATTCCTGAAGGAATAGTATGTAAAACATGTTTATGACCATCGAAAATAAGAGTATGACCAGCATTTGGTCCTCCTTGAAATCTTGCTATAATATCATAGTTCTTGGTAAGAACATCTACAATTTTTCCTTTTCCTTCATCTCCCCATTGAAGACCAAGTAATAAATCTACCCCCATGTAATTTAATTCTAAAATTAGTTTTTTGATTGTTTTTTTGTTCCGTAAAAGTATAGTGAATGATTGTGAATATTTATGTCAAAAACTTCTTCTATTGTTTTTTTGATGACTTGAATTCTAGGATCACAAAACTCTTTTACTTCTCCTGAATCCGTAAGAATTACGTGGTCATGTTGTTTGTCAAAATAACTTTTTTCATAACGAGCCATTGACTGACCATCAAATTGGTGTTTTCTAACAAGACCACAATCAAGCAATAAATCAATTGTATTGTATAATGTTGCTCTACTTACCCGGTAGTTTTTATTTTTCATATTGATATACAGAGATTCTATATCAAAATGTTCATCTACATCATAGATTTCTTGCAAGATTGCGTATCTCTCCGGAGTTTTCCTGTGCTTGTTCTCTTCTAAAAAGGTTGTGAATACCCTTTTTACAACTTCTTGATTGTTTTTTGAGACCATAATATCACTTTATAAGTAAACAAATTTAATGTTATTATTGATATAAATAAATGTTTTTGTAGAAGGTTATTTACATAGTATTAACACGTTGCACTTTTTTTACACCTTCTACCTTTTTTATACTTTCTATCAACTTATTGAGTTGAGTTCTATTTTTTACACTAATCGATAATTTTCCATCAAATATTCCTTCATTTCCTGCAATATTTATACTATGTATAAATACATCCATAGTGTTCGAAATAATTTTAGTTAAATTATTTACAATTCCCTTATTGTCTTCTCCACTCACTTTTAATATGGCTTTAAATTCTTGATTTGTAGAATCTATCCATTTGGCTTTAATAACTCTGTAGGCATAATTAGATTGTAATGAAATTGAATTTGGACAATCATTTTTATGAATTTTAATTCCTTCATTTATAGTAATAAAACCAAATACTTTGTCTCCAGGAATAGGCTTACAACATTTTGATGCAGTATAATCTAATTTTTCCTCTTCTGTTCCAAAAACAAGATCATCATATTTTGTAGAAACTTCTTCTTTATTAATCAGCTCTTTAGAGGGAGCTCTTGTTAAACGTTTCTTAAAGAAGTTTACAATAGTATTATTTCTCTGACTTACAAAGTTTTTAAGTTGAGTATTATCAATAGCACCATTACCAATCCTGAAAAATAAATCAAAGCTAGTTTTTAATTTGAAAAACACAACTAACTCATTTAATGACTTTTCATTAAAGGTTATTTTTAAGTGTCGTAATTTTCTTGCTAAGATTGCTTTTCCTTCTTCTGCTATCTTTTTTTCTTGTTCTTTTAATGCAGTTTTAATTTTTGTTCTTGCTCTAGCTGTAATAACAAAGTCTAACCAACGAGCATTTGGTTTATTGTTAGAAGTCGTAAATACTTCAATTTGATCACCACTGGAGAGCTCAAAACTTAAAGGAACTAACTTACCATTAACTTTTACCCCCCTACATTTTAATCCAACATCAGTATGAATTGAAAAAGCAAAATCTAATGCCGAAGCTCCTTTAGGTAAAGATTTTAGATCTCCTTTAGGAGTAAATACATAAATTTCCTTAGCGTACAAGTTTAATTTAAAATCCTCTACAAAATCAACAGCATTAATACTTTGATTTTCAAGAGTTTCTTTTAATCGGTTTAACCAACCATCAAGACCATTGTCACTTTCTACACCTTGCTTGTATTTGAAATGAGCAGCATAACCTTTTTCTGCTATTTCATCCATTCTACTTGATCGAATTTGAACTTCCACCCATTTTGCTTCTGGTCCAACCACAGTAATGTGTAATGCCTCATAACCTGTAGATTTTGGTTGAGAAATCCAATCTCTTAATCGAGACGGATTTGGTTTAAAATAATCTGTAACTATTGAATAAATTTTCCAGGCATCAAATTTTTCATCTTTAGAGGAGGGTTCATAAATTATTCTAATAGCAAACTTATCATAAACTTCATCAAAAGAAACATTTTGCTTACGCATTTTTCTTCTTATTGAATAAATAGACTTGAATCGACCTTTAATTTGATATTTAAAGTTTTCATTACTCAAACCACTATTTAAGGTATTTTCAAATGATTTTATATAGTTGTCTTGATCTTCTTTACTTTCACTTATTTTACTTAAAATATCATTATATACTTCCGGTTCTGTATACTTAAGTCCTAAATCTTCTAACTCAGTTTTTATATTGTATAATCCAAGTCGATGTGCTAAGGGAGCATATATATATAATGTTTCTGAAGCAATTTTTACTTGTTTGTATACAGGCATTGCATCCATTGTTTGCATATTATGCAGTCTGTCTGCTACTTTAATCAAAATCACACGAACATCATCATGTAAAGTAAGTAGCATTTTTCTAAAATTTTCTGCCTGTATAGAATGATCTTTGTCTTTTTTTAGACTAGAAATTTTTGTAAGGCCACTAACTATTCTAGCTACAGTCTCCCCAAATAAACGTTCAATATCATCAAGAGTATATTTTGTGTCTTCAACTACATCATGTAATAAAGCCGCTGCAATAGATATGGCACCTAATCCAATTTCATTAGCTACTATTTTAGCAACAGAGATTGGATGAAAAATATAAGGTTCACCAGTTTTTCTTCTCTGATTAGAATGGGCTTCAACAGATAGGTTGAATGCTTTCCGTATCATTAATTTATCAGATCTTGATAGTGTTTGATAGGTTTCTTTTAAGAGATTTTTATAGCGTTTAGCTATTTCTTTATTTTCTTCTTCTATGGTTGCTTTGTAATTCAATAATTAGTTTATGTATATCAAGAAAAATCGAAAAAAATTTTTAAAATATGATGCTTTTAAGCAAGTAATGAATGTAGTATAAAAATTATGTTTGAGCAAATTTTTAAGTTGAGTTTATTGCTTTAAGTTTTTAATTCTGTTTATTAGTGTAGGATGTGAGTAGTGAATAAAAACGTATAAATGATGTGGGGTGAGATTACTTAAACTATTTTTAGATAATTTTTTTAAAGAACTAATTAATGGTTTATTCGAAAATGTTTTTTTTGCATAATTGTCAGCCTGATATTCAAATTTTCTAGACATATAATTCATACACATTCCTGTAATTTCAGAGATTGGTGAATATAAAATCCCAAATGAAATTAAACCGATGT
>Ga0228606_1000542_pt1 | contig 12308 bp, 10 predicted proteins | sample 7DmetaG_FD_190066 | JGI IMG/M metagenome (GOLD analysis project Ga0228606, IMG submission 190066) | Seawater microbial communities from Monterey Bay, California, United States - 7D | ecosystem: Environmental > Aquatic > Marine > Coastal | place: USA: California | collected 2016-10-26 | reverse complement strand
AAATCTAACTAAATAAGCGTTAGTAACTGTAGTTGCTTATTTTGGGATAACAATCTAAAGCAAATAAAAAATGTCTATGAATACAGGGGATTATAAGGAATGTAAGGTACTTTATGTGGATGATGAAGCTCAGTCGTTAAAGTATTTTGTTAAGGCTTTTGAGCATGAATTTGATGTATACACTGCTTCTAGTTCTGAAGAAGCGTGGGAACTTATACAGCGAGAAAATGGGAATTTTCATCTTCTTCTTTCCGATCAACGGATGCCGGGAAAGCAGGGAGTCGATCTTTTAAGCGATGTTAAAAATACATACCCAAAGATGATGCGACTTTTAACTACGGCTTACTCTGATTTGGATAGTGCGATTCGTAGTGTAAATGAAGGATCGATCTATCGATACGTAGTCAAGCCATGGGATTTTCAAGAGCTTAAGATCACCTTAAAGCATGCGCTGGATTTTTATCTGATTAGGGAAGATCGGGATTTTCTTTTAAAACAGAAACTAAGTGTACTTCAGCGACTGATGATTATGGATCGGATGCATAGTTTTTCTATCTTAGCGACTAGTATGGCAAATAACATTCGGAATTCAATGTGTGCCTTATCAACTTATTTTGAACTCTTGCCAACAGGTTTACAGGATGCATGGACTGAAGAGGCGATGAACGAAGGGCAAGCAAAATTAAAAGACCTTGGTTCTTTGGCCAAAGAAGAGAGTGAGTATGTCTTAGAGATCGTTGAGAAGATTGTTAATAGTCTGCAGATTACCAAATCCGAGGCGTTTGAGAGAGTCTCACTAACAGACCTGGTCCAAGTGGCATTGGCTGCCGCTGCTGAGAATTATAAGCAGAAGTCACTTACATTAGATATCGAGAATCCCATAACTGAGACTGCTGAATGTCTCGCAGATCATACCATGTTGCAGCGGGGAATATCGACACTCATTGAAGCAGTTTCCTCTATATCCGCCTCTTCTTCTACGATGAAAATCCGCATTCATGCAAAAGACTCACTGTGGGATGTGCCTGCGGTACGGATTACTATTTCGCTTCCAGGCCAGCAGTGGGGCACTGAGGAAGTGGCTGAAATGTTTAATGTCTTCTTTGGCTTTAAAGACCAAGTGGATATTAGCCTAAACATATTGAACGCTTTTTTTATCGTCTATCATCATGGTGGTGACTTGCGGCTGAATCAAGAATCCAAAGATGGGGCTGGGTTTGAGCTTTTATTGCCATACGATCCAGAACAATCCAAGCACCCCAAATATGGAGAAGGCTTTATGGAAAAAATCTTTACACGCTTCTCGGCATGGGATTCAGCAAATCTATAGTAGCCGCTAACTTTCGCTACCAGATTGATTCGGGCGGAACCGGCGCCAACGTTTTTCGCTGAGGCCCTTCTGGTGTGACTCTTGGCGACAAAGCTTAAAGAATAAGTCTGAGAGCCGATTGACTAATTGAAGGATGCTTGGACGCTTACCGACGTGTGCCATGAGATTCATCATCTCTGTCTGAATCCTCAGTAAGCCATTTTCCGATGGGTGCTCGTTTTCAAGTTTGCTGCGTTACAGCCCGATTGCGGTGTTGGCTTCGTCGAGATCACCGAGGCATTCGACGCGTACATCGTCCTTGTCGACTCGCTCGCCGCCGCCGATGTCCGTCGGACCTTTATCTCCTGCGCGTGTGGATATGTTACCTGCCATTATTGAGAAGTTGTTGATTGTTAGTTGGCAGGTAGGTGAACTGCAGGATGCAATATATTGTGATTTAAAATTCGGATGAGAGCGACCTCTCTTGCTGGAGCATCCAGTCGATCAAATCGTTAATGGTTGTAAAGTGCTGTGTGTTTCCCTTGTGGGTGAGTTGCCAAGTGGTATTTGCTTCGCATTGAGAGAGAACCGTTTGGTAGTGCGCTTTTTTGAGGTCACTGGTAATTCCTACACCGATTCGCTCAAACGCGCGCTGGGTCCAAAGGGCTGCGGTCCCGTTGCCCTCAAGTGTGGTGAATTGCAAGGGAGTTTGGTGCGTACGGAAGCTGCCGCTGGTAGGGTCCCAGTCTAAATTATTTGAGGCAAAGGCACGTTGTAGTGCGCCGGACAGTGCCAGCTCTTCTGGGATACCTTGAATTAGCTCGCCGTCTGGTGCGATTAGCCAGAGGCGGTCGGCATAGCGAATCGCCAGATCAAGATCATGAGTAGAAAGTAGCATCCCAATCTGCTCGCGGTGCGAGAGGTCACGTAAGATTCTCATCAGTTCGACACGGCGTGGTAAATCGAGAAACGCAGTCGGCTCATCGAGTAGCATGAGCTGTGCTTCCTGTGCAAGCGCGCGCGCAATGGCAATTTTTTGACGTTCGCCATCGCTGAGTTCGCTGACATGGCGCTGGCTGAGCGCGGTCGCATCGACGGCTTCGAGGGCCCACTGAATTCGGGCGTGGTCTGTATCGTCGAGCCCGCCCATCCAGCCGGAGTATGGGTGGCGGCCGAGTGCCGTGTAGGAGTATCCATTCATGATACCGCTAGGTATCATATCGGTAAAGACAATGCTGACCTGACGCGCACGCTCACGGGGGTTGATTGATTGGTAGGGCTTGCCTTGTAGTTTAAGCTCACCAGTCAGTGGCAGCTGTATGCCGGCCAGTGTGCGAATGAGAGTCGACTTACCCGTGCCATTCGGGCCCAGTAAGCAGATGAACTCACCGGCTCGAATCGCGATGTTGAGCTGCTCTAAGGTGGCTTGCTGGAGCCCATTGACCTTATAACCGACAGTTAAGTTGGTTGCAGAGAGCCGATCTGGAGAGGCTCGGTTCATCCGAAAAGGCGCTTCATGTTACGCTGTTTGATTAAAGCAATGATGATGACAGGTGCTCCGATAAGCGCGGTGATGGCGTTGAGTGGTAGCGATATATTAAGCCCCGGGCCGCGCGCCACTAGGTCTGCTGAGAGTGAGAGGAGCGCGCCGACTAGAATTGTAGCAGGAATTAGGATACGGTGATTACTGGTATGAAAGAGATAGCGGCTAAGGTGCGGTGCGGCGATGCCCAAAAATCCAATCGGCCCGCAGAAGCCAGTGACAGTTCCCGCCAGAATGGAGGCAGAGAGTAAGATAAAGAAGCGCACCTGCTTCGTACGGGTGCCGACGCTTTCGGCATAGTGCTCGCCGAGGAGCATCGCATCGAGTGGCTTCATAAAGAGCAGTGTGATGCTGAGGCCAACTAGAATGGATGGCGCGAACACGAGCATGTGGCTCCAAGTGACGTTGCCATAAGTGCCAAATGACCAATTCATGAAAGACTGTAAGCGTTCAGACATACTAAAGAACATTAGTATGCTGACGATTGCGCCAATGGCATAACTCAGCATTAATCCAACAATCAACAGCGACATCACATCTATTTTACGCGACAGCGATAAGGTGACCATGAGCGTCGCCGCGGCACCCGTAGAGGAGGCTATAACGATGAGGGTCTGGCCTGAGAAACTGAGGCTTTCGGTAAGGTTGATACCGATCGGCGCTAGCAGCAAGATGACTATTGCCACGCCGAGACTCGCGCCAGAGTTGATCCCAAGGACGAATGGGTCGGCGAGCGGATTGCGGAAGATGGTTTGCATCATCAATCCCGCGGTGGCAAGCGCGGCGCCGGCGAGGGCGGCAGTGAGGATACGAGGCAACCGAAACTCGAGGATGATCTGGCGCAGCACGTCGTCGAGTTCAGGGGAGGCAGTAAGCGCCTGTAAAATGACAGCGGGTGAGAGCGGCGTGGATCCGAGGCAGGCACTGAGTAATGCGATGCTGAAGACGGCCAGCACGAGTAGTACAAAGCGTGAACTACATTTTGGTGTCGTGGTCAATTGCTGTGGGTGTGCGCTCATCGGATTATTGCAGCTGCTCATAGTAGATGAAGAGGTGGTCCTTGGCTAGCTCGGGGTGAAAGATTTTTATCAGGTCGGCGAGTACCTCGTCTGGATGTACGATCCCGCGCTCCCAGATTGCGTTCCCGCCGTTTGATTTAAATTGTTTGCTGTTGTTATACACATGACCGGCTTGAGCAGCTCGAAAGTGATTGAAGCGATGGTCTGCTTCAAACAATGAGTCGAGGCTCTTGTAGCTGTCGAGGTTGATCCAGAAGCTGGCGTGGGCTGCGGTGAAAAAAACACGTTCAAAATCGAGCGGAATACCACCACGGCTGTCATCTTCAGACCAGAGATAGTTCGCTCCCGCGTCGTCGAGTGTCTTGGCGACGTAACTTTGCCCGCCCGGCACGTGCCAGGTGCCTGCGTAGGGCGTGCCGCAAAACACGGTCGGCTTTTCGGTGACTACCGATGCCCGAGCGGCGAGTTTTTGGTAGCGTTCAGTGATTTCATTGAAAATTTGTTCGGCTTGAGCATCGACATGGAAGAAGGCGGCTACGAATTTAAGCCATTCGGCCCGTGCCAGCGGATGTTGCTCCATGTAGCTGGCGGAGAGCACTACGGGCAGGCCCGAGCGTACGAGTTGTGGGTGACCGTCCAGCTGTGGATCGCTTGAAGAACTAGTGAGAATCAAGTCAGGGTCGAGTAGCAGCAAACGTTCGATATCGAGGCCGGGCCCTGCTTGAACTGTTTGAATTTGCCCCGAGCGGATACGCTGCTGGATGGTTTGGTTGTTGATGAAGTCCGGAGTCGCGACGCCGATGAGTGATTCAAGTTGAGCCAGCGCGTCAATATAACCGATGAAAGTAGTTGCCATCACAACTACCCGTTCGACTGGCGTGCGGATGATCATTGTGTTCGCTGGAAGTTCGGGGATGCTTTGTCCTTTAGGTACCAATGCATAGGCAAAGTGGTCATCGGAAGCGCGACTGACGTTGATGACTGTGATCAGGCGATGCGTCGCAAAAGTCTCGATTTGCAGATTCTGTGCGTAGTCAAATTCAACTGCGTCGGCTGCCTGGAGGTGAGGGACCAGAGAGCAGAGCAGCAATACGGCCAGCGCGTGGAAAATGGAATCTTTGATTGTTGCCGGGAGCATAGTGGAGGTCAGTCAGTGCAATTATCCGTCTCAGTGGGCAAGTGCCCATCAACGTATGTGCTGAGCAAATACGATCTTTTGCGTTTCGTCTAGCAGTTGATGCACCGCAGGGCTGATAATCTTATGTCGGGCGAGTTCGGAGAATCGATATTTGACGACTTATTCAATGATTATCGCGTCAATGAGGCGCGTCGGATTATCGGCCGAAAGCTTCTTTGTGTACGATCGCTGAGCAGGACGAATCATGTTATTTAAAATGTCTACGGCTGTTCGATCTCCCGTTAAATACCCAGTTGTGACGCTTGGGAAGTTAAGCCTAGTTAATAATTAACTAATGAGAACTATTCTCATTAATAAGATTGCAGGTTCGATTTAACGTCAGGCGTGGTGGTGGCGCCTTTTTTACGTGCTTTATAAAAAATAGTATTAGTACTATAAGATTCTAAATATCAATACGATGTGTCTTATTGTAGGCATTTTTTCTAGGAGCTTGACGTGGCGAGCCCCAAGTGGGCATGCATGACTAAATTCGAATAAAGAGGAAAAAGCCGAGTTAATGCAATGAGAACGATTCTCAATGATTAAATATGCTTGTCGTGTGTAGTTATTTTGCGGATTGCTGAAGGACTAGATGAAAAAGTTAAATAAAATCAAATTCGCAGTACTGCCAATTGTCACGCTGAGTTGTTTGTCTGCTTCAGAAGTCACTGAAGAGGCTGTAGCCGCAATGGATTTACAACCGTATGTCGTGGTAGCAACCCGAACACCGCTGGAGTTAGACCGTGTATCGCCATCGGTTTCGTATATTTCTGCGGAAGAGATGGAGTTTTGGCAGGATCGGAGTGTGGTCGATGCGCTTGAGCGTCAGTCCGGATTGGCAGTGAAAACTAATGGTGCTCCGGGTAATCTGAGTTCACTATTCATTCGCGGTACAGAGAGTTATCACACGTCTGTATTCTTGGATGGGCGTCGTTTGAATACAGGGCTACAAAACCAATATAACATCGAGCATTTGCAAGTAGATGGTTTGAGCAGTGCGCAGCTTCAAAAAGGGGCTTCATCGGTAAACTATGGTTCAGCTGGAATTGGTGGAGTTGTTGATTTGCAGTCGAAGTCTGTCATCGGGCAGGATACAACTTTGGGCTCGGTCGAGGGTGAGATGGGTTCTAATTCCTATCGGCGTGTCGCTGCTGGTTTTTCGTATGGCGAGCAAGATTGGGGAGTTAGCTTTGGTGGCTCGTTTATTGAAACCGACAACGAGCGTGAAAATGACGAGTATGAGTCGATTTCATTTACGACGCGTGCAGAAGTGAAACTAGCAGAAAACCTCACGGCGGAGTTGTTGGGAATGTTTTCTGATTCAGATAATTATTATCCAGGTAAAATCGGAAGTGCGTTCTCTGGGCCAGGTGATGGAAAAACCAATGATTGGCTGGTCTCTCCCGGTTTTCGCTATGCTACTGATGAAGTGTCGGTGCATGCTTTTTATTCATACTCGGATTACGAATACAGTGAGGACTATGGCGATGACATCGTGGAGACTGATGAGTTTAGCCTCCAAGTAGACTACACTCTGGACGAGTCGTCATTGCTGTCTGCCGGTGGTGTTTATAGAAACGACGATGTGCAATATGTAGACTCTTACAATAAAGTGCAGTATAACCATGATATGAGTCAGGCTGGTGTTTGGGCACAGTTGATTACATTCGTTAGCGATGATTTGGAGCTACGTGGTGGTGTGCGTCATGATGATTACTCGGAATATGATAACTCTACGGATGGCAGCTTTGAGGCCATCTACACGATTAAAGATTATAATCTTTCTGTGTTTGCTAAGGTCGCAAGCTCCTATGCTCCGCCAAAAGCGGTTATGGTCGCAACGGAACAGGTGGATGATCAGGGTACACCGTTGAAGCCAGAGTCTGCGATGTCATATGAGTTGGGTCTGCGGCAAAAGCTTTTCGAAGATAAAGTTGCTTGGGAATTGGTTGTCTTCCGCAACGAAATTGATGACTTAATAGGTTATGCATATCCTGCGCCTAATTATAAACTGGATTATTACAATGTTGATAAGGCGTCGATTAATGGGTTTGAGTTTGGTGTGGCGTATGCCTTCACTCCAATAATCGACTTTGCATTTAACTACACCTATTTGTCTACGGAGGGCGAGATTTACGATTCGTCTGCTGGGAAGCTGAATAAGGATCGCTTGGCATACCGCCCACGTCACACGGTGAATGCTTCTGTTAATTGTCGTCCAAATGAAGTGCTCCGTTTGGGAGTGCATGCAATTGGTCAGTTTGATCGTCCCGGAAGTCAATATGACACAAAAGATCCTGAAGACTTCGTAACTTGTGCGCTTGTTGCGGATTGGGCCGTTTCTGGATCTGTGACACTTTTTGGACGCGTGGATAATTTGTTCGATAAAGAATATGACTCGACTGTTGGGTATCCAGTTCTAGGCCGTGCCGCGTACATCGGCGCTCGTCTAAGTTTCTAATCTTTCCTTGCTCAGAAAAGTAGGCAGGCTGTTGCTTCCTTTTGGGGAAGTGGCAGTCTGCCTTTTTTGTTTTACACATTCTGTGCTGTAGAAACGATCTTCTAATTCCTTCTTCCTGACTCCTTTTCTATGGCGAATACTCAACAGCGTGCAGTCATCCTATCTGTCCTTCAAGAGGCAGGCAGGCCGCTAACACGGGAGGAGGTGCTGCGACTCGGCCGGGCGCAATTGCCGCGGCTGGGTTCGGCGACGGTGAACCGTGCGATCCGTGAGATGACGGATGCATTTCAAATTATCGGCGTGCAGTTTCCCGGTCAGCCACGTCGCTATGAACTGCCTGCGGAGGCGGAGCATCCGCATTTAATTTGCCGTGTTTGCAATAAAGTTTTCGATCTGCCGGTGGCGATGCAATTGCCTGAAATCGATCCTCCGAAGGGATTTGTCGTGACGGGTGGCGAGGTCGTTTATTCCGGCACATGCCCCAATTGTGCTTAGCGTTTCTGTCGTGTAGCGTCGCATGAGCTAGGGGAGTGCCTGTAAATATTCAATAACCACTCTAGCCTGTGGACGTTACACGCCAAACAGCTCGCTGCCGGTATCGGCATGAACTCGTTGGCAACGGATAGAGAGTCTTTGGCTTATTTCGCTTAGTCAGCATGGCGCGCTTTGTGAGAGACCTCTGCACATTCACGGATTTATGCATAATCCGGATTTAAAGATGATTCATCTTCAACTCGCGGGCAAGGCATTGATACATGTTGGGGGCGATTGAGTTGTTTCCTGTTTTTGGGAGGGACGACCTCCGTGTCGTCCGCTACCGATAAGGAAGCGTCCGGCAGGATTATCCGCTCTTGGAGCATCCCGGATTTATTGTTATGTAATTTCCAAAGTCTTCGCGGACGACACGGAGGTCGTCCCTCCCCAACAGAGCTCCCCGGCAAATGACGATGAACCAATACTGACCCATTGCAAAAAGCCCTGCGCCTGGACTTTAAACCGGCTTTATCCAATAGAACTGCCCATACTTATGAAAATCAATTTCTCACAAAGTTCACCGAGCTCACAAAGACCAAGACTTGTGATCGAAGAAGCACTGAAAAAAGCCTCTCAGTTTAACTAGACGAAATTTTCCGCAAAACCTAAAGGTTAAGCTGCTATCTCTCTGTGAGCTTGATGCAGTGGAGGCGGAGCCAAAACTTGAATTTGCCCTGCGCGATGAAGCTTATACCGGCTTAGCTTATCGCCTAATCCTCTCGGTAGAGCTGCGGGTGCCGGTGGGCAGCGATCTGCGCTTGAGCCTTGAGTCAGCTGAAGTGTTTTTGTAAATCAAAGCGAATAATAGTCGGGGACCGCGGATTCCCCGGGGAGGATCACACCGATAGTGTATTAAATTTCAACCGAATAGACAAAGATGGCGACTGAAGACGAGCAGATGGCAACGCAATTACTGCGCACCGGCGCCACGGTACCAGAGCAGCAACAGGCGCTTTGTTGGCTGGCGGATTATTGTGAGGAGAGCTATATTCTGAATTTACCACCCGCATCAAAGGTGCTGCAGGCGCTGGATCGATTTTCGAGAAGGACCAAGGCGGATGCTGCTTTAGCGCGGCGTGCAGCGAAATTGTATCGTCAGTATAAGCTGCGATAGCGGCAGTATCTATCTGCTGGTTGTGGCATTGAGCCGACGTGACGTTTCGCAGTACAGGTTTTGAGAAGTGTTGCAGCGAGGCTATTTTGATACGGTTTTGACTGGCACTAAGCAGTGAAGCCGCAAAGCTGTATAGCTCTCTTACCTATGAAAGTTGTCTTAGCGGAAAAACCCTCAGTCGCACGCGATATCGCAAAACACCTTAAGGCGACCAGCCAGTGAAAAGGGTTTTATAAGAACGATGAGTGTACCGTGACTTGGGCCTTCGGGCACATGGTAGAACTGCAGGAACCAGAAGATTATACGCCCGAGTGGAAGCCGTGGCGGCTCAATCGCCTGCCGATCATACCAGAGGAGTTTAAGTTACGCTCACGGCAAGATGGCTCCGCACATGAACAACTGTTGATCATCAAGGGCTTGTTCGAAGCGGCGGATGAAATCATCTGCGCGACGGATGCCGGTCGTGAGGGCGAACTGATTTTTCGCTATATTTTGAACTGGACTGAGTGCGAGGCCAAGCCATGCCGTCGCTTGTGGATTAGTTCGTTGACGACTGCGGCGATTGCCAAGGGCTTTAAAGAACTCGCGCCGAGTGCGGACTTTGATGGGCTGTATCATGCGGCAAAATGCCGCAGCGAGGCGGATTGGGTGGTGGGGCTCAATGCTACCCGCTTCTTTACGGTAGAGTATGGTAAACGCAACTTGCTGCTCAGCCTGGGGCGCGTACAGACGCCGATTCTGGCGATGATTGTGAATCGTGATCTCGAAGTGGAGTATTTTAAGCCGAAAGACTTTTGGGAGGTGCATGCACTCTGCCGCGAGGCGGTCTTTAAGCATACTGGCGGCAAGTTTGAGGACCAGACGAAGGCGCAAACGATTGTCGACAAGGTGACGGGTCAGCCATTGGTGGTACAAGCCGTTACCAAAAAGAACGAGACGGCCAACCCGCCTCAGTTGTACGACCTTACTTCGCTGCAGCAGGATATGAACAAGCGCTATGGCTTTACCGCGGATCAAACGCTGAAGCTGGCGCAAAGCCTTTACGAAAGTAAACACCTGACTTATCCGCGCACGGACAGTCGCTACATCAGTACTGATATTCAGCCTACGATTGCGCCGCTACTCGAGGCGCTGCGCCCGCTTAAGCCAGATGCGATTGACCCACTCGATCTCGCTGACCTTAAATTTTCTAAGCGTATCGTCGATGATAAGAAGGTCTCCGACCACCATGCGATTTTACCGACTGAAGTACTCGGTGATCGTTTGACTGGCGATGAGCGCAAGCTTTATGGAGCCGTGTTAAAGCGATTGATCGCAGTATTTTTTCCGCCCTGCATTAAAGCGGTGACGGTGGTCGAGGCAACTGCTGCTGAAGAGCCTTTTCGCGCGCGTGGCAAAGTGTTGGTCGATGCAGGTTGGCAGGTGCTGTATCCCAAGACGCAAGCGGAGCAATCTGAAGCGCCGAAAAAGGGCGCGAAGCCGCTGGAGGCAGTGCAAGAGTTGCCCGACTTTAAAGAAGGGGAGAGCCATCCGCACGAACCGTCGCTGCCACAGTTTAAGACGTCCGCACCAAAGCGGTTTAATGAGGCCTCGCTGCTACAGTTAATGGAGACGGCCGGTAAGATCGTGACGGATGAAGCCCTAAAAGAAGCGCTCAAGGATAAGGGAGTCGGCACGCCGGCGACACGAGCGTCGATTATTGAGGTCTTGATTCAGCGTAAGTATATCGAGCGTAAGAAGAAAAATCTGATCAGTACCGAGTCTGGGCGTGGGTTGATTTCACTGATCCAAGACGAGCGCCTGAAATCGCCCGAGCTTACAGGTGATTGGGAATTTCGCCTCAAACAGATAGAGCGCGGCGAGTATGACCCGACGCAATTTATGGCGGAGGTGGCAGCCTACACGCGTGAGATTTTACAATGCACCTCCGCGAAAACCGTAAACACGGCTAAGCTGGGTGCCTGCCCGATCTGTAATGCAGCGATAATCTGTGGAAAGTCGGCATATGGCTGTTCAGATTGGAAGCAGGGCTGTGCATTTGTGTTGCCGATGGTACACTGGGGGTTGTCGATTACTCCAGAGTTGGCGCGCGAGATTTTTGCCCACAAGCGAAGTCTCACACCACATCCGATCGAGATCGAGGGTCGTCGACTATTTGCGACATTAAATCTAGATAAAAAAGGCACTCTGAGCTTCGAAGAAGCCGAGATTACCAAGAAAGAAGTCGGCCAAGAAGCAATCGGGATCTGCCCGACTTGCGGCGGCGATATTGTGGTCGGAGCCAAGGCGTACGGGTGCTCCAACTGGCGTAATGGTTGTCAGTTTGTAATTTGGAAAACGATGGCTCAGCGTGCCATTTCGGTCGAGATGGCGCAGCAATTACTGAGCTCCGGCATGACCGAAACATTCAGTGATTTTAAGTCGAAGGCGGGCAAGGAGTTCGCTGCCAAGCTCAAAATCGTCAACGGCGAGGTGACCTTTGAGTTTGTCTAGCGCCGCAGTGTTAGCATTGCGCTAGTTTGAGAGCGTTTGGCTGACTTGAAACACGCTCGTCACGATACCAATCGCAATCAATGCGACCATCAGGAACGCACAGATTAAAGCCCCCGAGGCGACCAGGTTCGTCATCAGCCCCAGTCGCTTGGTCAGTTCGAGGCGGAAGCCTTTGGTCACTTCCGACATGCTGTGACCGAGATTGCCAGTATTTTCACCGACGGTTAAAATATCGACTGCCAAATCAGGCATGAATGCGTTGCGCTTAAATGCCTGTGCGATCGAGAGCCCTTCGTTGACCTGACCGCGGGCGGTATGGAAGCGTTCACGCAGTTCGGTGTTTTTAATGGTGCGTTCGGTCAGGCGCAGTACTTCAGTGGTATTAATGCCACTCTCAAGTAGGGTGCTGACTAGATTGCCGGATTGAAACAGGTCCGAGTAGTAGAAGATCTTACCCAACAGCGGTAGTTTTAAGAACCATTTATCGGACTTTTTGCGTCCAGTAGGGCGCTTGCGCCATTGGCCTAGGGCGACGGCGGCGAGCACTAGAGCAATGAGCAGGAACGGGCCAAATTTGATTAAAAATGCCGAGCCGTCCATGAGCAGTTGCGCACTCCAGGTCATTTCGCCCCCGAGACGGTCGAGCATGCCTTGAATC
>Ga0228606_1000514_pt1 | contig 12552 bp, 6 predicted proteins | sample 7DmetaG_FD_190066 | JGI IMG/M metagenome (GOLD analysis project Ga0228606, IMG submission 190066) | Seawater microbial communities from Monterey Bay, California, United States - 7D | ecosystem: Environmental > Aquatic > Marine > Coastal | place: USA: California | collected 2016-10-26 | reverse complement strand
GGAGATGAAGAAGTTGCAGCGCAGCGTGGAGAAGGCGGAGGAGAAGCTTTCGGCGAAGACGCGCGAGCTGAGCAAGGTGACGCAGACGATGACTGACATGGAGGCGCGCTTCAACGCGCGCATGCGCGCTCTGATGACGCTTGCGTCGTCGCACGGAGCGACTGAGGAGGAGGTGAACGCGGCTCTGTCCGCGAAGTGAGCGGTTGGAGCTCGCAGCATGTCCGTGAGTGGTCGGTGGAGGCATTGCCCGCCGCAAGTTAGCCCACCGGGGGACAGAGGAACTGAAACGTTTTGTATCTAGCAGTTGCTTTCTATGTCGGCCTTGAAGCCACGATACTTTTATCAACGCTATGTCTACAGACTTGTACACACACACTTGTACACACACGCGCGCTAGAAGGGACGCCGCCACTTCCAGTAACCGTACATCTTGCGATCGCGTCTCAGTTCGTATCTTGCGTAGCGCATGACCCGGTCGCTCTTGCGGTACGCTTGCCTCACGCAGCACTGGATGATAACGAATCCACATGTGTAGAGGCAACATGCTATCAAGAATGAGAATACAACAGTTGCAAAAGCCGATACAGAGTATGTTATAGGTCCCCAGGTTGATCTATCACCGGTGCGGAGGCCGTAGATAAAGGGTCCGTCCCAGCTGAATGCGAGGCAGTACCACATTCTTGGATCAGTGAGCGCCTTGGTGAAGAGGTAGGTGAGAGAGTTGTAGATGCCCAGGGAACATACTCCATTGCTGGCAATGCCAAGACCATCCTCTCCTGGTGGGTAGTTTGGAGGCGCTGGGCCGCTGTCCACCGCAACAGTTGCAAAGGCTTCTTTGATTATGTTGGAGCCGACTTGCAGGTGGACAAGGGAGAGAGTGACTCCGTCGCTCTGGACTCGGGAGTTGAAGTAGATCTGGGTCTGCGATACTAGCTCGTCTATTATCTTGCCGGTTGCCATAACTGTCACGTGTGACTCTGAGGTGTAGGATGAGCTTAGACAGTTGCACGCTGCACACACAGACGGACAGCATTCAGCGTTTCCATCACATAGAAACTGTCGCATGTCGTTTGTCCTGTACTGAAAGTAGCTTGCGTTTATAGGTGATCTTCCTCCAGGCTGTGCAAGGCTCTGTGGAAGACTGATTAGGCCGTCCCTCTGAGCAGAAAAGGTGATCAAGTAGTACCCCAGGTGTTTGTCCTGATCTTCTACCGTGCATCCCTCGAATGGCTTGAAGTACTGCACTGTGAGAAATAGACCGCTGCTCTGTGGGTAGTAGTATATCTGCGGAGTAGGCGGGTTGGATATGAAGAACTCAGACAGCTTGTTGATTATAGAGACCTGATGCCTTACAACGTCGCTCACGAGCACGGTCGAACTGTTTACAGCCTTTATCATCATTCCGAATGTGAGGTGAATCTCTCCAACTCCCAGTGGAGACCCGTCTGCTGTGGTGGAAGGTGTGTTGAAGTCGTTGAGCTGCGTATGGTATTCGAAGGTGGTGCACACCTCCCCATCTCCGCATGAGTAGGCAACCATTGGGTTGCCCAGTGAATCTTTGATTGTTTCTCCCGGTGACACGTATGTACCATCGTTGTGAAGCAGGAATCCTCTTTGTGGAAGCTGTTCTACAAACATTGTAATCATTGAAGTTCCGGTGTACAGAGCGTGGAGAGTGACGTTGACGTTCACATTCTCTTCTGTTGTTGTCGTCCTATCAAGGGTTCTAACCGGGTTCAGAGTGTGTGCAAACATGTACGCGACGTTTCCGATTGCATCTGTGTTGGTCTTGCTCTTCACTGCTATAACGTTGGTTGCAACAACTCGGCTTGACACCGGACCTTCCATCTCGTTTGCTCTGTAGAATATTCTGGACAGGGCACATTCTTCTCCTGCATAAAGAGGTATCTGCCTCGACGCAACAGAAGGGTCTTCACAGTGTATTCCGCCCATGCTGTGGTTCCCCCCGTCGACTACAATCAGGCTGAAGAATGTGGTTGCCTGTTGAGATGAAGATTCTGTAGACACTCCACTGAACTGTACAGTCTCAACCTGTAACGCAACCACCTCTAGGGTGATGTTAGGTTGAATGATCACGGGATCCGGTGTGTTGTCGACGTCTATACTGACCGTCCCCCACTCAGATGAAAGCTCGGTGGAAGGCTCGTACGCCCTGAAATTGAACGTTGTGTATGGCGTGCGTCCGCTTAGAACGCTGTTGTCGTTTGGAACAGGCTGCTTGTAGTAGAAGGTTTCCATGTTGACCTGACCTGGTTCGACTGCCTGAGTGCACTTTTCGTCAGTGTAATATCCTTCGTCTGTTATGTTTACTTGAACGTAGATGATTTGCACGATGTTGTCGTTCCAAGAAGTGAGGTCAAAGTCGTCCCAGTAGCTTTTCAGGCTCACATACGAGCACTCGTCTTCTGGAAGTCGTAGAGACACGGCATTCTGTGTAAGGTGAGGAGCTGTTTGGAAAGGACCTGCACCTGCGTTTACAGAAACCTCGTCTGGAAGAAGCGGCCTTCTGTGCACAGCAGCCTGAAATAGGACGCCGTCCAGATTGAAAAAGTCCATGAACGCTGGTAGAGATCTACGAGTCAGACTGTTGTCTTTATGATGAGCGAATCCGGTTGACCCAAGGTGCATGATGTCGTTGCCGTCTGTGTCGGGCCACATTGACATCATTCTTGCAGGGGTGCCACGATACTTGATTTTGTCCCACTCCTCAAAGGTGTAGAGTGTAGAAGACTGTATCATCACACCGTCTATGTAGGTTGCAGAGGTGGGCACGGGATCGTTTGACAGCCTTCTTCCCTGAGTATCTCTAGTTGAGAGCGCTCCGTATGACGCAGAACCAACGACAGCTATGTGGTGGACTTTGTCGTCCGTAAAGGCGTCTATCAGGCGCTGAGAGCCCTGCTCTGAAACGCGTTCACATCCCGCGTAGGGATTTGGTGGAACTATAGTGCACCCACCGTCCCAAGAAGGTACGCTCGTGATGAACTTGAGGCACCCCGATGCACTGACGGTAAGCGCGATCACAAACTCGGATGTGTTGCCCATCCTGCAAAGGTCGTGCAAGGTCATTGCATTTTCCGGTGCCATCTTGTTTACCTGGGTCCTAGTGACGGTAAAGATCATCATTTCAGAAGTGCCGTTTGCATGAAGTCTGAGCTGTCGCAGTCTTTGAAAGTCAAACTTTACCCACGCCTCTGCGGTAAATCCAGTGCTGTCAGAGATCCCATCAGTCCACCCGGCATACGGCAGCCAGTTTCCTGCCCTAGACGATGTAAACTTGTTGGTCTCGTCACATGAAATTGCTCCCGTCGGTGGGTAAGGGTAGGGCGGTGGGCTTGGAGGTGGCGTGTTTGGTGGAGGAGGAGAGGGGTCCGGTGGTATGAGCGGAGGTGGTGGAGGAGACGGAGGTGTAGAAGGAGAAGGCGGCGGCTGATTGGGTCCAGGTGCAAATGGAGGTGGAGAGGGCGGTATTGAGGGAGGAGGAAGAAGATAGCATATGGGGTCGCATGGATCACCAGGAGGACCTTCTCCGCCAGCACACTCTGGAACTGTGAGGCACGGAAACCTTTCGTCTGGGTCGTGATCGTCGCATAGGTCTGCTTGCCACTGAGGAAGCGTGCTTTTGTGGTAAGGGTCTTTGCAGTATCTCCCTTGAGGTGTGCAGAGGATGGGCTGCATAACTCCGTCGATCTCGCACGTCTTGTACACCCACTCCGGAGGGTAGGGAGGAGGTGGAGCCGGGTTTGGCGGAGGTGGGGGGTTTGTGCACATCTGGTAGGACGGCATGCCAAGGCTCCAGTCCCAGGCACACGGGTTGCCTTCACATCTTGCGTACCATGTGTTGGGATCCCTGAACTTCATGTAGCACTGACACCCGTTGACTTCCAAGTTGGTAGGACCGTAGTAATTGTTCCAGCAACTCGGCTCCCCTCTAGGAAGAGCAAAAAACAAGCCACCGGTCAAGAGCCCCATTGTTGCATATGATCCAACTGTCTGAAAATCATTGTCAAACATTGCTTTTGGAACCGTGCCCATTGGGAACATACCCTTTGAAGTGTTGAGAGCCAGTATGGCATGCGAAGTATTGGAGCCCTGGGAAGTCCACACAAAGGACCTTGCAGGCACCTGTGGGCCAGTTGGATTTGCATTCTCGGGTAGGTAGTCCGCAAATGTAATGGAAGTTCCTGTGCACACCCCGTTGACAGTGTACATGTTGTAACCTGGGTCCATGCCCGAGTAAACGGTAGTGTCTGTGCACGAGTTGTAGCAAACGCAACGTGACGATGCGGTCGTGTCTATTGCGCCATAGTACATGTCTCCGGCCTCAGTCCAGTGCGCAAAGAACTGGTATCCGTAGTTTAACTGGCAATGAGCACTGCACGAATCCAGGTCTCTGTTACCAGCATTGATTCCAGGAGTTCCAATGCACTTTGTGGACTTGCCACACACTACTGGAAGGTTGCTTCCAAATCCATGTGGACCGTTCTTTTGCTGGCACAGGTAGCCGCATGCCCTGTCCACCATTGAGTTCTTACGTTTGATGCTCCCTCCTACGCCTATAGCAATGTATTCGTGCATCATGAGAGAGGTGTCACCGCCATTATTGCCGACCTGTAGGTTGGACTCGGTCGAGACCCAAAAGTCTATGTTTCCATGAGTTGACCCAGACCAACCTTCTTCACTGGCTCCGCTCATGCTCATAATAGAGACTAGAGCTCCGTCCAACTGGTTTTGTGTCCTGACAACCATGAGGTCCATGTTGCGGATCTCGCACCCGTCTTTTGCCTGGGTGTAAGTTTCTGATGTGCACGTAGTTCCTCCACTGAACATGAACGCATACCCACTCGCTCCGGGAGGGTACGGAGGAGACTGAGGAGATGGAGGTGGAGGTGGCGCAGGAGGGGGCGAATTTGGCAAGGGCATAGACGGGTAAGGCGGCATGAACGTGATTTGTGAGTAGCAAGCAGTCTCGAATACCAACCCTGGGTTTCTCATTGCGTCGTCTTGAGCACACCAGTTGTACTTTCGTAGCAATGACCTTGCCGGGTTTGAAGATTCGTCCTGCTCAGTGTAAAGACCAAAGTTGCATTGTTGCCTTCCAAAGTCAAACCTCCACTCTTCTGACTCGTCGACTCGCTGTCTCGGGACTATTGGTGGCTTTGGCGGCGGAAGAGGAGGGCTGGGTGGTGGGCTCAAGAGAGGTGGGGGTGGCGCATCCTCCAAGCAGCACCCGGTGCAGTTGTTTGCACATTCAAACTGGTAAGCGTTGCTGCAGGAGACACCCAGTTTCTGCATGCTCTGACATGTTCCATACCCGGGGCATGTTCCTGCCAAACACACCTCAGGGTCGACTCCAGGAGGGCCCGGTGGGTTAGGAGGAGGCGGAGGTGGCATCGTGAAGCCATGAACGCTGAATTCTGTCATGCTGAGCATGCGGCTCTCTCCGTTCAACGACAGTCGTATTGCGTGGGCAACAATTCCCTTGCAGTCAATGCCCTGTGCAAATTCAGGAAGCTGAACGTTTGGAACCTTGTCTGGATCCAAGATGTTTTGGCTGGTTGCTAATTGTGTCCACACCCCCGGAGTCTGTTCGGCTTCAATTTGGAATCCAATGTTTTCAGATTCGGGGGTATCTGAAGTGAGCGCGTTTCCGTTGACGTCTACAGGTAGCAGAGCCGTTATCGAGTTTTGGACGTTGCCAAAATGAATTATAACATTGCCGATAGCTGCAGGTGGATCGAACCGTGCCTGAATGTGCACGTTCCTCATGAGCTCTGCACTGCTTTTTCCAGACGCTTCTGGAGACATGCTACTGAGCGTAGCAGACTTGCAATTGGTGGTGAGGTCGCCGTCAAAGCAGTTCTCAACAGGAAAGGAAGCTTGGTCGTGAGGACTCATCGAATAACTGGTCACAGACCTCCTTCCCTCTATTCCGTTTGCACAGCAGGAAGAGCACTGCTCCCCGCATCCATACAAAGACTCGACCTCAAAACAGTCTCGAAGTCTTCCAACAACCTCCCATCGCCCGTACGAAACATCGGCGCATGAAAGAGGCCACGAACCGCATTGTGTGTTGATGCACGAGTCCGCAAGGAACGGAAGTGGAGGAAATGGTGGGCGTGCCGATCTCAACGGTTCAGATGGAGGTTTGGGCGGAATTGCTGGTGGGTGAGGAGGTGGAGGAGGAAATGCGGGTGGAGACTGGGGCGGTACAAATGGCGGTCTGCCGGGCGGATTCATTGGAGGTGGAGGTGCAGACGGAGATGGAGGAGAACTTGGGTACGGGGGTGGTGGTGATGGTGTAATGTTAGGAGGAGGGGTTGGTGCATAGGACTGGCATGTTCCAAAGTACAGGACGTCTCCAATCTGGAACGTCACCACTGCCTCAGAAGCATCAAGGTAGTTGAACCTGTAGGCCGCAGCAAGGCGCCCGTTCGTGTATCTTTCTGTTATGTCTGCAGTGGGGTTGACAATGTCGTCTGGTACATCAAAAGGGGGTCTCCTGGTTCTTCCGTAGTCGACGCCTCCCAAATTGACATTATCGTCGCACCATCCAATACCGTTCTCAGCGTTTCTGTGACACCCTCCTATTGCTATCAGGAAAAAGTTGGCTTTCACCGTATGAACACGCTGTCCATTCCTGTAGACCGTCACAAACTTCTTTTCATCGGATGGCCACCACGGGCTACCGAACATGGTCGTTGCTTCAGGAGGGCCATGATTTGCAAGCACACATTCTTCGGTCATCTGTGCGTTTGCTCCGTAAGGGTAGACATTTCCTCGAATTATATCGTAAGTGCTGAAAACTTCACATCCACACGACCTGTCTGAGCCGTCTATCGTTTTCCCAGCTGTAGGGACACTCGGCCACGGTGGAGGTGGTGGAGGCGAGGGGTCGGGGGGAGGCATGTAAGCAAAGACATTTAGAAAACAGTGTTTCATGACTCTTTTGCCATTAGCAAGACAGCATCGGATATGATGCATTCATATCCGATGCAAAGATGCACATGTTAGCACTAAACGATGAGTGTCATTGTCGAGTTAGATGAGCATAGACAGTTTGTAATCTTTTGGGCGCTAGAGCTACCCGTGAGAATAGCCGCAACGCTCACGACATACCTGTTTGGACTGTACGGTCAGGTCAGGCTATGGGCTTTGGTGCCAATATCGCTGGGAATTTGCACTTGGTACATACTAAGGCACATACAGGGTCCTCTGCGAGGGTGGTGGGGGTCGCCTCCCTGGTATCACTGGCTTCGATTGATTCACGTGCCTCTCTTCTTCACGATTGCCGTGCTTGCGGCAATGATGTCAACTCTGACATGGTGGGTCGTGGCGGCAGACACGGCAATCACAGCCTTGTGGGCACTGTGGCACAGCCTATACTTGATATTCTTCCGTGGGCAGCCACTGCTCTTCTTTTTAGTTCCTTGCTTCAACTGCGTAAGAGGCTTGGTTTTCGCAGAGGATTCAGACGACGAGGAAGAGTCTAGAAAGGACCCTCTTAAGCAGAATTGTTCTTCTTGTGCATCGTGTGCAGCACCCCTTTTTAGTGAAACTGTGTCCATTCCGGGGATATCCAAGCTAGGTCTACGTCTGTCAAACGATTTCAGACAAACATAGCTGTAGTTGTCTGTACAGCTACAGCTAATTCACACTCAAAGAGTCTACCAAAATTTGAAATTAAAAAGTTTCATGATTGCCGTAATGGAAGCGGACGCTTCCCATGTGTTGGTCTGCTTGCTCACGCGCCCGATTGTGTACGTTCGGGTAACAATGTATTGCTTGAGGGACTTCGACTTAACAAGCGTCTGACCAGAAGGCAGGTGTTTTTGCGAGATTACGGCCTTGTTGATGGCGTCCAGTGTCACCCACGTGACACCTTTAGTTTCCCTGCTCAAGTAGACACTTGCCTTTTGTGTAGCAGTTGCCGCACGTCCAAAAACTTTGCCCATCATATTAGTCTCAAACATTTCGGCACTTGGAACCCTGACCATGACAGTCATCATCTCTGGAGTAAATGAAAGGACTGCTACGTCTGCTATAGACTCCAGTGCCACCTTAACTGCTTGAACTATGGATTGCTGTGCATTCTTCTGACCAAGAACTTCTTCGGCAAACTCTCTGACCGCAGTTGTCATGAGGTTGCCTTGGTCATTGCGATCTTGCAAACCTCCCGGGACACCCCACTGAGCAACGTTGCCTTTGCTGTCAGTATGACCGATCAGCATGAGCGCAGGGAGGTTTGTTTGCCCCCATCCCAGGGTGTCAGCAACAATGTATAAAAAAGCCCTCTTGCGCGTGCGCGGAGCTGGAACAGGGACCGGCACTGTTGCTTTGGGAGCCGGCTTGGGAGACGGCTTGGGAGCCGTTTTGGGCGCTTTGGGAGTATTCTTGTTATTAACAGCGATGGGCATGGCAAGTACTACTCCCATAAGCGCGTGGAGTTCATCGGGTACGCGATGAATCGGACTGCCTTGTATGTACTCTAGATTGGTAAGCATAGGTTCTTGAACTTTCGCCACCACCTCCACTCTACCCTACTCTACTTTCACTATCGTTCTTATGACTCAGAGAGGACGGGTAGACCAATCTACAAACGAGGCTGCTTGTTGGCTTTTGTGGGCGCCATCATGATCTCGGCAACTCTTGTGGGGACCGCGTTCCCAACCGCCACGAGACCCAGCGTGTTTGACTTGGGAAGCTTGTAGTCGCTCGGAAACGTCTGTATCAGCGCAGTCTCCTCGGCGTTCAAGTGCCGCAACACCTCGCCGTCCTTGGTTGCCCACCGTCGATGCCCAGTTGCCAGAGCCACAAAGCAGGGGCCGTCCACCGAGCGCATAGTGTCCTTGAAAGGAACGGCAACGCGCTCCTTGGTCTTGTGGTGCGGGCGGGAATAGAGGTTGTTGCGTATCCACTCCCTTGGAGGATTCGGGATCACGTCCCGCACGCACACCCGCTTGCTGGGTGTGAACTCGCGAAGGTTGCGGATGATGTGAGGCGACCCTGCGATGAGTCGCTTCCTGTGCTGCGGAACCTCGTAGTTGTACGCATCGACAATCTCGTAGTCGTACGTGAGTGGGTGCTTTCTTTTGAGCTCATCGAGCATGTCAATGACACCGCCGTGCATGACCTGCTCCAGGCTCCACGAGGTTGGCTTTGCGTTTTTGACAAGTCCAATGGACCACCTCACAAGCTGCAGAGCCTCGTCCGTCTCGTCATCGTATCTAAGATTATTCATAATGCTTAGCTTGGTGCACGGGGGCGAACAATGCAGGTGCCACTCTCCAGATGTTGGGAAAGGAAGCTCGCATGGCATCTCGGCCAGGATGTGCTGGCAGTTGGGGTGGTTGCGTTCGTGAGCCTTGAGGAAAACCTCGTTGCTGTCGACCGCAAGCACTATCGGATGACCCGCTTTGGCGGCGCCGCACGAGAAGCCGCCCACTCCGCAGAACAGGTCTACGACGCGTGTGCCCGGCGCCAAAATGGCTGCATCGGTGCGGAAGTTCCACAAGGAGAGTTGCTTCATCGCCTGATCTACACGATCCTCAGTGCTCTCTTCATTTCCGTGGCCGCCCGCTCGGCGCCGGCTCTCTTTTTCCATATCCTGTAGCAACTGGCTACAGTTGCTAGAAATGGACTCTCAAAGCGATGACCTTCCACGAGAAGCGTTCACATGGCGTCAGATCGGCTACACTGTATTGCCTGGCCTAATTAGTGTTTTCGCGTTGACTGGAGCCGTCCACTCTGCTGCCGTGCTCACGCACAACACGAATCGCCTGTACAAGCTCTCCAAGGTCGAGGAATGGCCAGAACCGTGTGGGATGGCACTTCCGTCGCTCAGCAGGCTCGCGATAGAGCTTGGCGGGTTTCCGATCGTTGGTAACCCTCTCCCCACAAGCAAGGACCTTTTTGTAAAGGCAAAGGACGCCCTTTGCAGCTCATCTAGTCCCGAAGAATTTTCTGTCCACTTCTACGCAAACGCCGAGTACACGGAGGTGACAAACGGAAGTGAGTACCAGGTGAAAGACGCTATCTGCAACGCCGGATACCACAGACGTGTTGATCTACTGACGCGAGTTTCCAGGGCGTATCTCAACGCACAACCCGCATTCTACGCCTACAACGAGAACACTACCAAAGGGCTCTGCGGCTTCAGGTACGGATGCGAGAAGTGGGAGACCATTCTCGCGCACATGGGCCAGGCAAAGACTCTTGACGTGACGTACGGTGTGGTGGGATCGATGCCACATGTCAACACCATGCTGTATCGCTTGGTTGCTCTCAGTGTCCTGGGCCAAGATCAGCCATCCTGCTTCCAGCCGGAAACGGTCAACACAACCATGTGCATGGCTGTTTACAAGGACGCCACGCCTCCGGAAGGAACCAAGTTTGCGTTGACGGAAGGAGAAAGTGTGTATGACGGGTATTACCACGACAGCAACATACCGTCCGGAAGGTGCAGCACAGAGCCAGACAAGCCGCCAGAACACGATGCCGTCTCGTTCATGGACAGCGACAACGACCACGCGGCCATTCAGCATTGTCAGAGAATTCACAAGTACGCTCTATTTGACAGAGTGGGTCTCTTTGGCATACCAGATATTCACAACCACCCTGACCTTGAGAGCAACGAAATATACATCAGTGCGCTGTCTTTCGTTTACCGCTCTATGGTTTCATGGTGGTTTTACGAAAACCGCAAGGGCCTCGTGTTGCAAGACCACAACCGCGAGCTGGTCTTGTACTACGGAACTCGTGTTGCGATCAGCTCCTATTACGCTGTGATATCAATGTGCGTCTTTTCGTACTTCCTGTTTTTTGCTCTGCATCCAATGGTGGCGCTCATGCTGTATCTGATAAGTCCAAAAGGGTTTGGCTACGAAAAGGAAACACCTGGAACTCTGCTGCGCCCTCGTGCGTGGCTTATGATGGCCATAATGACAATCGTGACGATACTTCTATGGTTGTGGATTACGATTCTCGATCCACTTCCGCCTGATGGAGTTCTTCGAGTGAATGGCGACTGCACTGGTTTTGACACAGATTCAGGTGTTCACATCATGACAAACTTTCTTTACGATCAAGGCACCACGACCCTGTGGTTGATCATCGTAACCGAGGTCCTGGTTATCCTCTGGTTCGCGTCGACTGTCGCATTCAGCGCTCTGAGCAAGCCCCCGGCTAAGAAGAAGCGAGCTTACCGCAACTACACTCTCTTCATAATCACGATCCTCGCTTTGGTCGTGATATTCGAAGCAATAGGCATGAGCGGAGGCTTTGAGATTCTTCGCAACGCACTGGTTCACGATAGCAGGCCTTACCCCTGGCTTTCGGAAAAGACCCTCACAATTGAGCGCGACTCGGTCGTGCTAGCTGCCACCGTGATCTGCTGGACGTTCTTGGCGACGTCGATCTCAAGATTCGGATTGTTTTCAGCTGGAAGCTTTGCCACACGAGCTGTGTGGCTTGTTTGCTGCATGATTGCGTTGTTGCTTCCGAGGACGGTAAAGACCTTTGCGTTTGGTGGAGATTATGCTGTAACCTACAACGAAGGAGGTCGCTATACGGCCAACGTCTTTGCTGGTGTTGCGGAAGGGCTTGCGTTGATATTCCTTTTCATCGTGGTTTCGCAAATTGATGTTTCATTTGAGAGAATCGGAAAGCTGTTTGGCAGAAGCGACGAAAAGAAGAAGAATTCCAATACGGAGGAGGCACAGCAAACCAAGGCCCCGCTCATCACGCCCCCGCTACAAAAGCTTCCAATGGCACCGCCCCAAACCCTAAAGAGACAAGGAGGTAGCAGCAGCCTTGTATCTAGCGACTCCAAGGAAGAAGTGTAATTTACAGGTGATATAGTTGAATTGTTTAAATGTATTAGAGTGAAAATGCTCCGTGTGTTGTGGGGGATTCTTCTCAATGTGAAAACAACAGAGTTTTCGCAATACAAGCACGACTTGACCAACAACATTGCAGTGGTTGTCAACGTGTCTGTCACAAGCATAGAAACATCACTCGAGGAGGTTGATAGTCGCACTTTGGCCAAAGTCACAGTGGTGCCATCACCAAACACAATGGACAACGCAAACGCTCTCCGCAACAGCTTTGACGACACCTTCACTGATCCTTTGACTTCAGCAAGCTTGCTGGGAATGTCGGCAGCCGATGTCCAAAGCGTAGAAACTGCAAGCATTCTCATACCGTCACCGTCTCCGCCTCCTCCTCCGCCCGCTCCGCCACCGTCTCCTCCTCCACCTGACCTTGATGCGGACGCCGAAAGAGCGTACTTTGTAGCCGGCTCTAGCATAGGCGGATCTTTGTTGATGGCTTTGATTGTGAACGTTTATAGACCGAATCCTGAACAGCGCCAGCAGATGCAACGAAGTGAGATCAGGCGCTAGATGTATATTGTGAGGGTTTTTCGTATTGTTAAAAAGTGGTATGATTCATTCGGTCTTAGGCGTGTTGCCCATCCGGTTGGCGCAAAATGAGCTTTTTGGTTACAACTTCGGAAGGCAAGAGTGCCTTGAC
>Ga0228606_1000488_pt1 | contig 13019 bp, 5 predicted proteins | sample 7DmetaG_FD_190066 | JGI IMG/M metagenome (GOLD analysis project Ga0228606, IMG submission 190066) | Seawater microbial communities from Monterey Bay, California, United States - 7D | ecosystem: Environmental > Aquatic > Marine > Coastal | place: USA: California | collected 2016-10-26 | reverse complement strand
AGGGAGGTTCGGCTCTACGACCGCGCACTCGAGCTGATTCCAGAGAGCGAGGAAACTCGAAAGCTCCGGTCGGCTTTACATAAAATCGACGATAAGCAATCTGCAGGTTCGAAAGAAATTCTGGCTGTTCCCGTGATGAAAGAGCGCACGTCGCCCCGGCAAACATTCATTCACCAACGTGGAAGTTTCCTCAGCCCGGGAGATAAAGTGTCACCTGCCGCGCCTAAAGTCCTGGTGCCCGAAGGTGAGAGGCAACCTGGTGATCGACTCGAATTCGCGCGTTGGCTCGTCGATGGAAAGAATCCACTGGTGGCGCGGGTTGTTGTGAATCGCTTTTGGCAGAGCTATTTTGGCCAAGGTCTGGTGAGCACTTCGGACGACTTTGGGTCGCAAGGGGCACCGGCCACTCATCCCGAATTGCTTGATTGGTTAGCGACTGAATTTGTGGATAGCGGTTGGGACATGAAATACCTCAACCGCCTGATTGTGACCTCGGCGGTGTATCGGCAAGGGGCGAAAATGAGTTCGCAGCTCAGGGAAAGAGATCCAAAAAATCGACTCCTCTCCCGCATGCCCCGGGTTCGCCTGCCGGCGGAGCAGATCCGGGATCAGGCGCTTGCGATCGGTAGCTTACTGAAGCCGTTCGCCGTTGGCCCGAGTGTTTTTCCACCCCAGCCAGACAGTTATTGGGAAGATCGGGACCTGCCCGGTAAGTGGGTCGCAAGCAAGGGCGATAATCGTTATCGCAAGAGCCTCTACACCTATTGGAGACGAATGGCTCTGCATCCTACGATGGAACTCCTTGATGCCCCGGCCCGTGCGGTCTGCGTATCTAGACGCAACTCGGCAAACTTACCGACCCAGGCGCTCGTGACTTTGAATGCGCCGGTCTTTGTCGAGTCCGCAGAGGGTCTTGCAAAACGACTTCTCGGGGAGGCCCTCGATTCCAAGGGGCGCCTCGATCTCGCGTTTCGACTTTGCCTTGGCCGGCTTCCTAGTGCTGACGAGCGGGAGAAGTTCCTGAGTTTTTTAGAGAGTCATTCCGCGCCATCTGATCTCGCGAAGTGGCAGAGTTTATCTACCGTCCTTTTGAATCTCGACGAGACTATTACACGTCCATGAACCATCCATGCTCCTCAGCAGATCTTACCCGCCGCACTTTTCTGGGGCGGTCGGCGGGTGGGATTGGTTCGGTAGCGCTTGCGTCCTTGCTGAATGACAAGCTTCATGCAGGGCAGGGGAGCTTGCCAAATTTCCATCATGCTCCAAAAGCAAAGCGTGTCATTTTTCTCTTCATGGCGGGTGGGCCTTCGCACATCGATCTTTTTGATCCCAAGCCGAAGCTTAACGAACTCGATGGCAAAGCGATTCCAAAGGAGTTGCTGAAGAGCCATCAGCAGTTTGCGCTGATTCGCGGAACACCGAACCTAAAGGGTTCGCCCTATTCATTCCGTCCCCGCGGGGAATCAGGCACGATCATCTCAGAACTGATGCCTCATCTTGCAACGATCGCCGATGAATTGACGGTGATTCGTTCGATGCACACTGACACTAATGTGCACGATCCGGGGGTGAATTTCATGAACTGCGGAACCTTGTTGGGTGATCGGCCGACTCTTGGATCCTGGATGTCTTATGGGCTTGGTTCGGTTAATGATGATCTTCCTGCTTATACGGTGCTGACTTCCGGAGTGAGCGATGGCCAACCGCTTTTGCAGAGTTTTTGGGGGAATGGATTTCTCGAATCTCGGCACGCCGGTGTGCCTTTCCGGAATAGTGGTGCTCCAGTGCTCCATCTTGATAATCCAAAGGGCGTCTCGACCAAGGGGAGGCGAAATGAACTTGATCTGCTGCAGTGGATGAATCGCCGCCAACACCAAACTCTGGGTGATCCCGAGATCGCGACTCGCATTGCTTCGTATGAATTGGCCTTCCGCATGCAGGCCAGCGTGCCGCAACTTGCCGATCTGAGGAAGGAGTCAGAGAAAACCCTTGAGCAATATGGCGCTGATCGCGTGAAGCCATCTTTCGCTCGGAACTGCCTGATGGCGCGTCGCCTTGTCGAGCGTGGTGTTCGCTTTGTGCAACTCTACGACCGTGGTTGGGATTCGCATACCGATATGGATCGCGAACACCGACGTCAATGTGGCGCGGCCGACCAACCGATTGCCGCACTCATTGCTGATCTTAAGCAACGTGGTTTACTCGATGATACTCTCGTCATCTGGGGCGGTGAATTCGGCCGGACACCGGTGGCGCAAGTGATGGGTAAAACCTGGGGGCGTGACCATCACCCGCACGGCTTTACGATGTGGATGGCCGGCGGTGGAATGAAACCTGGCCTCACCTACGGTGCGACCGATGACTTTGGCTATCACGCCACCGAGAACAAAGTTCACGTCCACGACCTCCATGCTACTATTCTTCACCAGCTGGGAATCGACCATAAACGCCTCACCTTCCGCAGTCAGGGCCGCGACTTCCGCCTCACCGATGTGCATGGCCACGTGATCAAGGATCTACTGGGCTAAGCTTCAGAAAATTGTGGGGTTTCCAAGCTAGACGCCTTAGGCTACTCGGGATAAAATCGATCCTGCTCGGTTGAAGGCGGGCACACACACATCTATATTTCTTACTCATATCGTCGATATTACGGCGATGCGCACTCAGCTATGAATCCGAATACATTTCTACTCACTACCGTCCTGACCCTTGCGGGCGGCTCTATTTTTCTCAATGCGACACCGGTTATTTCCGAATTTATGGCCGCTAACGATACGGTCTTGGCCGATGAAGACGGCGATTTTTCGGACTGGATCGAAATTCACAATCCAGATGGAAGCGAGGTCGATCTCGACGGCTACTTCCTCACTGATAAGGCGAGCAACCTCGATAAGTGGCGAATTCCCGCAGTCACTATCCCGGCTGGAGGTTATCTTGTCATCTTTGCTTCTGATAAGGATCGTTCAAATCCAGAGGCAGAGTTGCACACTAGTTTTAAACTCCCTTTGAAAAGTGGTTACCTTGCCTTGGTTGCACCAGATGCCGTCACCGTCCTAACCGATTTTGGTTCGACTTACCCTTTGCAATTTGAGGACCAGTCTTATGGAAAAGATAGTTTTGGATCTGTGACACAGCAGCAGTTGATCAGTGGCACCTTGCCGGCCAAGTATTTCGTGCCATCAGATGGCTCACTAGGTGATACCTGGCAGACTCTTCCGGACTCCTTCAATGATTCGGCCTGGACTTCAACTACGACAGGAGTTGGATTCGACTCGGGGGTTCTCCTCGACTTGGTGGGCGACACGAACCTTGGCAATTCAACCCTCAAGCCGGCGATGCAGTCAATCAACGCGAGTTGTTACATCCGTATTCCATTCACTTACGACCCAAACAATAACCAGATACAATCTCTCTCTCTCAGCGTGAATTGTGACGATGGATTTGTTGCCTACATCAATGGAGTGGAATCAGGGAGCTACAATAAGCCTGGCAATCTGGCTTGGAATTCCAATGCTACGGGATCGCGATCCGACTCTGTCGCGGCAGCTGACCCAATTGTGGTTGATGCCACGGCGGGCGCAACGCAAGTGGTGGAAGGAGTAAACATCCTTGCGATACACGGCTTAAACCGGTCGGCAAATAGCTCTGATTTTCTTATTTATCCCGAGCTTACGGCCGCTGTTGTTGATACTTCTGGAGCGCAACGTGAAGGTTTTTTTAATTCGCCAACTCCGGGGCTCCCCAATTCCAGTGGCCAGGCCGCTGGTCCTCTCTTTGTTAATATTACGGATAAGCCCGAGAGACCCACCGCTGGCCAAGACCTCATTGTCACGGCCAAGATGGAAGCCGTCTCGTCTCCTGTTGCTTCGGTCACGATGTTCTATCGTGTCATGTTTGGTGGCGAAAAGACCCTTCTTATGAATGATGAGGGCACTGGCTCTGACGCTTTGGCCAATGATGGCATCTTTACCGCTTCCATCCCTGGTGGCGACTTCGACTCGGGAGAGATGATCCGTTGGAGATTTGAGGCAAGTGACGAGTTGGGGCTAGAAACAAAAATACCCGCCTTCAAGGATCCTGTCGACTCCCACCAATATGTCGGAACGGTTGCGGTGGATCCCTCTATTGAAACTAAGCTGAGCGTCGTAGAATGGTTTGTCCAAAATCCAGCACGAGCCACTGGAACGGGTGGAACGCGTGGTGCGATTTTTTACTTAGGCGAGCTTTATGATAATGTCTTTTTCAATCGTCATGGTCAGTCGACTGGAGGATTCCCCAAGAAGAGTTACAATATTGATTTTAACAAGAGCCAGCGCTTCAGGTGGAGCGAAGATGCTCCTCGAACGAAGGATATTGACCTCATTACCAACTGGGCCGACAAGTCAAAGGTTCGCCATGTTATGGGCTATGAAATCATGCGTAATGCCGGCGTGCATGCGCACTTCGCATACACGGTCCGTGTGCAGCAGAATGCCGAATTTTTTAGTACGGCAGACTTTGTTGAAGACGCCGACAACATTTATTTGAAGCGTGCGGGGCTCAATGAGGATGGTGCGTTGTATAAGGCTTACAACAACACCCTTACAGGAAGTGCCAATTCTGGCTTCGAAAAGAAGAACCGGCGCGACGAGAATAATTCCGACCTACAGGACTTGATCAATGGCCTCGCTCAGAGTGGCGCCTCGCTGGACAATTTCACCTTCGACAACGTCAACATACCGATGTGCGTCAATATGATGGCTGCCGCGGCCGTTATCCGGAATATCGACATGCACCGGAAGAATTGGTACATCTACCGTGATACCGGGAAGACCGACGAGTGGGCACTCCTCCCCTGGGACCTCGACCTCTCTCAAGGGCGCTATTGGAGATCGCAATTCAACTACTTCAGTAACCTTATGGAGACCAATGGCTATATCGAGACAGGCGGTTCCGTGCGCCTTCTTTCTCAGCTCTATAGCCGTCGATCGACGAGAGCCATGTTCTACCGTCGGGTTCGAAGCTTACATGATCTCTATTTACAGTCAGCTGATACACCCATGGAAGAGCGCTATTACGAGCGCAGACTCAATGAGCTCTCAGCTTTAATCGATCCCGAAGATATCGCGCCTTCAGATGCCCAGCTCGATTTTGAAAAGTGGGGTTCTTGGCTACACAATGCGGACGGGGGTTCTGCTCCCGCCGTTCCATACACGACTAATAATCCTGATGTCGAAACTATGGCTGAAGGGGTCCAGCGTTTGCGCGACGAATTTTTGGCGCCGCGAAGGGCATTTATTTACGCCCAAAATTCCATCCCTGATGCGCAGACGGGTCAGCTGAGTCTTGCATACACTCCTCTGTTATCAGCGGGAGCACCTCTGACTCACCTCGTTCCAAACGACGACTCCGTCGATAACTCCTGGATGGAATTTGATTTTAACGACACCAACTGGCTTGGGGGAACTACTGGCGTAGGATTTGATTCTAGCACAAAATATGATCCGCTCATTGGCACCGATACTGAAGCAACGATGCGGGGCACTCATTCCTCGGTCTACATGCGTTCTGAATTCGAGGTTGCTGACCCCTCTATCTATCAGGCGATGGAGTTGCGAATGAAGTATGATGATGGTTTTGTCGTTTACCTCAACGGCACCAAGATCGCATCAGAAAAAGCTCCGTCTAATCCTGCTTGGAACTCGATTGCTACTGCTGGCTATGAAGCTGACCCCTTAGAGTATGATACCTGGAATGTTAGCGCATCCCTTGGTGCACTCAGACCTGGGACCAATGTCCTTGCGATCCATGGCATGAATCGGTCTTTGGGGAGTAGCGACCTAATCTTCATGCCGGAATTGCATGGTGGTATCGCTGATTCTAACGGGAGTATTGAGCCTCTAATCGAGTTTGGCACAATCGAATTTAACCCCGTTTCGACCAATCAGGATGAAGAGTATATCGAGCTTGTGAACAACAATGGGATTGCGGTCGATGTCTCAAACTGGAAGGTAAAAGGTGGAGTTGAATTTGAGATACCTGCTGGCACGGTCATTCCTGCGGGCTGGACCCTCTACCTAAGCCCGAATGCTAAGTCTTTTCGCGCTCGCACGACTGGACCTACCGGAGGGCAGGGAAATTTTGTGGTGAGCCCCTATAAAGGGCACCTCTCGAACCTTGGAGAAACGCTTACGCTTATTGACCAACATGGTATGGAGAACAATTTTACTTCCTATGTTGGAAATCCTACCGAGCAACAAGAGCATCTCATCATTTCTGAAATCATGTATCATCCCGAGCCTGATGGACTTGCCGAGTATATCGAATTGATGAACGTGAGTGACTCCGTAACTCTGGATCTTGCAGGCGTGAAGTTTACCAATGGCATCGATTTTGATTTTACTGGAAGCTCGGTCACTAGCTTGGCACCAGGCGGGCGGGTTCTCGTTGTGCGTGATCTCGCCGCATTTGAACTCGCTTATGGTGAAGGACTCCCAGTCGCGGGAGTCTTTGCAAACTCTACGAGCTTGAGTAATGCAGGGGAGAAGTTGAAACTTGAGGACGCCTCGAATGGCACGATCAAGGAATTCTCTTATAACGATAAGTCGCCTTGGCCTGTAGCAGCTGACACGCTTGGCTATAGTATAACTCTTAGGGCGCCAGGTCAGAATCTCGACCCCTCTGAGCCTACTCATTGGAGAGCGAGTGTCACTCCTGGAGGAACACCTGGAAGTTCGGATGGCACTCTTCTTGCGGGTAATCCAACGGATGATCTCGACGGTGATGGATTGACTGCTCTTCTGGAACATGCGCTTGGAACCAGTGATAATGATGCGACTCAATCGGGATCTGCCAGTGCTAGCCGCATGCTTATTGATGGCATCCTTTATGATTCTTTCACCTACACCGTGAAGGAAGTCGCTGATGATGTGCGGACATTGGTTGAGACAACCATCGACCTTCAAAACTGGAGCAATGACCCGGCCGAGCTCGTCGAGTTAGTCGTGACTTCCAATGGCGACGGAACGGTTACCCGCACCGTGCGCTTGGCGACACCTGCGGTAGTTGATAGCAGGCGTTTCTTCCGGGTCAAAGCAGAGTTACGTTAGAGAAAATTTTCTTTGGGACCTCATGAAGTGCTTAATTCGACAACCGATCCGGCTTGTCTGGCCTTTGTTGTGGACGGCTTCGATTTTTGCCGATGAGATAAAAACGCTGCCTCCTCCAATCACCAATGATACTGTCAAACCAGCAGATAACTTCACACTGATCGTCTTGCCGGACACTCAGGGTTATGCCGATACCCGGCACCGGGAGACTCAAAAACATTGGCCAGAGATCGGCGATCAGAGAGCCTGCTTTTTTGGGCAGACCGAATGGATTAAAAAAAATCACGAGGCAAGAAACATCACCTTGGTCACACATGTGGGAGATATCACTCAGACCGAGCACGACGATGAATGGAAGATCGCGGACGCCGCTTTCAAGACGATCGAGTCTCATATTCCTTACGTTCTCTGTTCTGGAAATCATGATATGGGGTACTTACCTCAGCTGCGCAAGACGAGCCAATCTCGAGCAAGCCAGTTCAGTCGTTATTTTCCACCTTCACGTTTCACGAAGAACCCTTTGTATGACGCGCACTTCGCTCCTGAGAAAGAGAGGCACTTTCGGGAGGCCGGGAAAACTGAGAACTATTACCTTTTTTTCCAAGCAAGCGGGATGGACTTTTTGGTGATTACCCTTGAATTCAAACCGAGGGACGAAGCGATAGCTTGGGCAAACCAAGTGGCGGAAAGGCATCCCGGCCACCGGATTATTGTGCTCACCCATGGGTATCTCACGAAGAAAGGGCGGCTTTCAGAATCCGATGGATATCCGATCAAAGGCAACTCGGGACAAGTAATCTGGGAAAAGTTCGTCAGCCGTCACGCCAATATCTTTCTGGTGCTTTCGGGACATGCCGGAGAGAGCCGATTGACCAGCGAGGGACGGCACGAAAACCTTGTTCATCAGATCCAATCTGATTATTGGTATTTTGATCTCCCACGAATTAAGGCGGGGAGCGGTTTCTTGCGCATCTTGACTTTCCGTCCGGGCGAGGACCGGATCCAAGTGGAGACTTACTCGCCCGTGCTGGATGAATTCCTCACCCGCCCAAGTAGCAAGTTTTCGTTACCATACGCCATGAAGAAGAAAAGTGGCTAATCCGTATCGTGATTTCTTTTTCGCCCGATCTTTCTGCCTCGACCCGGGGAAGAGGCGTCCCTATTCTTCTACGGTGAAACTAGCTCGAGGTTTTTTAGCAAGGCTTGCGTTTGCGGCAGCTTTCGTTGCCTCGTCGTTAGCTCACGCTGAAAAACCTTCTGCGGAGATACGCGATTTCAAAAAGGGGGTGCAACAGATCTTTGAAAAGCATTGCTACGAGTGTCACGGTCGAGAAAAGACCAAGGGGAAAGTCGATCTCACCAAGTATGCAACATGGGCGGACCTTGAGGAGGATCCCGAGTTGATTGAAGAAATGATCGAGGTCCTCGACAAAAACGAAATGCCTCCGGAAGAAGAGCTTCAGCCCACTCAGAATCAACGAGACCTTTTGATATCAGAACTGAAAAAAGCATTTGCCAATTCTACGAAACACGATCAGCCGTTGGTTCCGATGAGGCTGCGGCGCATGAATCGCTTTGAATATGGAAACGCGGTTCGGGACCTCTTCGATCTCGAGTCATGGGTCTATTCCATCAACGATCGCATCATCCGGAATCACAGTAATTACTTCAGGCCCGAGTCGGGGAAAATGCCCAAGGTTGTCAGAGTGGGGAATCGGATTATGGGGCTCCAGCAGTTGCTGGAAGATCGCCTGCTTGGAGTCATGGCCTTTCCCAAGGATCCTCCGGCGGAGAATGGCTTCAATAATCGTGGGGATCATTTGAGTTTGTCTCCAGTTCTCATGGAGTCGTTTTTGGAGCTGAGCCGGTCCATCGTTCATGCCGAAAATTTCGATGAGAATTGTGGGGTTTGGTATGACTTGTTTGACGACCCCTTGAGCCCAAAAGCGAAAGCTCGAAGGGCTTCGATTTCAGTGGATCGATCAGTCGCGGCCGGCAGTACCGGGCTGACGGTCAGCGCTTGGATCCGCCCCACAAATTTGTCTGATCAATGGCAGACTATCGTCCGGCGGGAGGATTCATGGCGACGCCAATTACTGGCGATTGGCCGGACTGGGAAAACCTGGGGGCTCTGGATGGGTGCGGGGATTGCGGGAAAGTATGAGGAATTTGGAGCTGCAGTGGATCCCAAAATACTTAGCGATGGGGAGTGGCATCATGTTGCGGGAACGATCGATGGTAAAAAGATTCGTCTCTACCTAAATGGCAAGGAGGTTGGGAGCAAGCCGATGGCTGGGAAGCTTAGCACCCAAAGTGCTGGGCCGATGTTGGTTGGAGCCCATGGCAATGAGCCTTTTCATGGTGATTTGAATGATGTCCGCCTTTACCGATCCGGATTGAATGGACTTCAGATTCAGAGCATTGCCTCCGGCGAGAAAGGAATCGCCGGGGATGAGCTGATGGGTAGCTGGAGTTTGCCTGATGAGGCCAAGCCAAAGGTTGAACAACCAGTTGAGAGGATTGCACATGAGCGGATCGAGAAATTCCTCTTGAAGGCCTTTCATTCACCTGCCGATGAAAAGACAGGGAAGCTCTATTCAAGATATTTTGACAAGCAGTATGAAAAGAGCGGAGATTTCACCCGCAGCATGAAGGATGTGGTCTCAGCGGCTTTAGCTTCTCCGCGATTTATCTTTGTTCATAACGAGCGAGATGAGGTGTCACCCAATCAGGCTTCATTCAATTTAGCGACCCGTCTTTCGATGTTTTTGTGGAGCTCCATCCCGGACGAGGAATTACTTGAGCTGGCCGCTAACGGAGAACTTCAAAACGCCGAGGTCTTGAGTGAACAAGTGGATCGCATGCTTAATCACCGGCGCGTAAAGAACTTCTGTGATAGTTTTGCCCCCCAGTGGTTGAAATTGAATAATCTAGTTTCGGCCTCTCCGGACTTTAAGTCGCATCGTGACTACTACTTTGGAGGAGACGATAAGATTTCCTATAAGCGGGGAATGCATATGATGCTGGAGCCGCTCTTGAATTTCGAGACGGTCTTTATCGAGAACAGACCGATCTCTGACCTGATTGATTCGGACTTTACCTACCGGAGCCATTTACTGAGCGAATGGTATCAGGGCAGGGCTGCCACTTATTCGATCAACGTAAATCTACGTGATATCGAATACACGCGAAGACCCGTTACGGACAGAAGGAATGGAGGTGTCATGACGACAGGAGCGGTGATGGTAATGACCTCCAGTCCATTTCGATCACTCCCGATCACACGCGGCTCTTGGGTTTCATCCGTCATTTTTAATGATCCTCCTGAGCCACCACCCGATGACATCCCTGATCTGCGGGCGGATGACAAAACGCTTCAAAAGGAGGGCCTGACTGTTCGACAGAAACTTAATCAACACAGCAGTGATGCTCAGTGCGCGAGCTGTCACGTAAAGATTGATCCCTTTGGCTTTGCCTTAGAAAACTATGACTTGCTGGGCCGCTGGCGGGATCATTACCGGACCGGATTGAAAGTAGATGCGAGTGGGAAGCTGTTTGGGAAACACGAGTTCACGGACGTCGTGGGATTCAAGGATGCCATCCTGGCTGAGGAGGATCTTTTCGCGAAGGCCTTCATTGGGCACCTCTTGTCATATGCCCTGGGGCGTGAGCTCACCTTGGCGGATCGCATTGCGACAGGTGAAATTGCCGATACAAGTCGTTCAGGCGGCTACCAAATGCGAGACGTCATCAAAAATATTGCAGTCCATCCTATTATCACTCAAATTACGAAGCCATGAAATCAATCGGTCGACGAAAATTTCTTCTTGGAGCCAGCGGCAGCGCGATGGCTCTTCCTTGGTTGGAGATGTATGCCGCCGATCCAAAAACGAAGAAGGATAAGGAGCCGCCATTGCGGTTCGCCTCGTTTTATTCACCGATGGGCTTTGTGAGGGATCATTTCTTTCCGGAGCAAGGCAGCTCTGACTTTCTGTCAATGCCCACTCTTAGCCCACTTAAAAATGTGGGGAGTAAAGTTTCCCTGATCACCGGACTATCGAGGGTGAATGTAAGAGGTGTCGATGTTCACAATCAATGCAGTTCCTGCTACCTCTCTTCGGCTGATCCAAATGGCAAACTCAAATCGCCCTATCCGATGGACCGGACACTGGATCATCTTATCGCAGACAAGGTGAGCCATCGGACCCCGATCCGGTCATTGGAGTTGAATTGTAATAGTTTCAAGGACCTTAAGGAGTCGATCTACCTCGACAATATTTCTTGGTATGGTCCAGAGCATGTTGCGACCGCGATGAAAGACCCAAGCAAGGTCTATCAACGACTTTTTAAGACGAGTAATTCGAATAAAGACATCACCGATCTAATTTTGGAAGATGCCTCTAACTTTAAAAAGAATCTGTCCTATCATGATAAAGGCAAGCTGGATGAATACTTCGATTCCGTGCGGGAAATCGAAATGCAGATCGAGAAGCTAAACGAGTATTACCGCAAGCGGAAGAGAGCGGATGTCCTAGAGCCCGGCGAAGGCCCGATGACGCGTGGAGAGTATATCAAGTTGATGGGGAAGTTGCTGGTGGTGGCTTTCCAGGGTGACCTGACCCACGTAGCGACCTTCATGCTTGCTCCCGAAAGATGGGGATCTCCCCAACACTTCCATGAACTACAATTCACCAAGTCCCATCATGGGCTCACACACGGGCAGGACAACGAAGGGGTGAAAAAGTTTTTGGTTCAAGTGGACCGATTTTATATGGAGCTCTTCGCTGAGATATTAGAGCAAATGGACGCGATCAGCGAGGGAGCTGGGACGCTTTTAGACCATTCCATGGTTACGTTGGGATCAGGATTAGGTGATGGGAAAGATCACACCATGAATGAGCTTCCAATTATCGTGGCTGGCTCAGCCAATGGCAGGATCAAGACAGGCCGCGTCCTCAATTGTCCTGAAAATACTCCTTTGGCGAATCTATGGCTATCGCAAGCCAAGTTGATGGGAACCGGCATGAAGCAGTTTGCCGATAGCACCGGACCATTGAATGGCTTGCTTGCTTAAGTCTGGCCCAGCTACTTCTTGGGAATTTCTCCTGCGAGTTTGACATACTCGTGGCTCAGCTTTCCTTCTTCTTTAGCCGTCCATTTCCGGAAGCCGAGGGGGCGTTTGTCGGCGTTCTTGCTGGTCGTTTCGCCATTCACCATCTGGATACCTTCGTAGTCATTGACGACGAGCTTGTGGGTGTGGCCGGCGAGCATCGCGACCACTCCGCTGGTTTTGAAAAGGTTGAGTAACTCCGTCCGCTTGGCGGGCTCGATGTTGTAGTAGTTTTCCTTCTCATCGGGCTCTTTGACAAAGAGCGGGTAGTGCGTCACGACAACGACCGGGCTACCTTTTTTCTTGGCTGATTTTAATGCGGCCTTGAACCAGGCGTCGTGTTTTTCGGACTCACCTTTGAGAGGAGCCTTCCAAAGTTGCGTGTTCGCCACCACAAAGGTGTATCTCTTGTGTTCGAGGGTGAAGTAATCCTTCCCAATCGTTTTGCGATAGTTCTTGAGAGATTCAGCGGTGGGTTTGTTTCCAACGTCGTGATTTCCAGCGGCACAGTGGCAGGGGATTTTGAAGCCACCTTTGATCCGGTTGAAGTCAGCAAAGGATTTTTCGTTGGCCTTGCCGACGAGATCACCGCAGATGAGGACGAAATCGGGAGCCATTTTATTGATCTGCTTGACCGCGAGTTCGAAGGTTTGCACATCGTGCTCGTAGCCGCCCATGCCGAGTTGAGTGTCGCACATTTGGATAAAGGTGAATTCCTTCGAGGGGTCCTCCTTGGCTACTTCTTCAGCCATTCCCGGGTGATTGATGAAAGCAAGAGAGGCCACCAGAGCGGTAGCGGCCAGTAGAGGGAGGGCACG
>Ga0228606_1000481_pt1 | contig 13123 bp, 12 predicted proteins | sample 7DmetaG_FD_190066 | JGI IMG/M metagenome (GOLD analysis project Ga0228606, IMG submission 190066) | Seawater microbial communities from Monterey Bay, California, United States - 7D | ecosystem: Environmental > Aquatic > Marine > Coastal | place: USA: California | collected 2016-10-26 | reverse complement strand
TATTCGTGTCAAAAAAGCTCACCAGCTGGCCCCCGCAATAGCGGTGGGCAACATCAAAGCTCGCCATTTGAGCATAAGGGTATGTCGGCAGTACATAAGGCCCCCCCACAGAGGGCGGTTGGCCTGTTTGCTCAAGGGAACGCGCAATGGCCAGCACATAGGTTTGCTGTGCGCTTGGATCACCTGCGCGGCTGCCTGTGAATATAGCCCGCGCTGTATTGTTCAAGAAGTTGCGCACATGCCCATTGGCCTCAAGCAGCACAGCCGTATAGGCCGCTGCAACATCAACGCGCGCATCATAGCGATCAAAGCGAAGCTTATCCTGCACAACCGTCTGGGCCAAATTGCTCGTCGGGTAGAGAGACAGGGCGAGCACCGAGGCTGAGGTGAGTAAAATCTGTTTCAAAAGGAACTCCTATTCGCTCAGCGGGTTGGCGTGATCCTTGATCACAGCAATCGCCTGTTTGGGTCGCACCACTGCCGTCACAAGACCATCCCGACGCTCAAGGCTTGCGACTTCCAGCCATTCCAGCGTCTCAAGTGTTTTGGTCATGTCTTCAATCAAGCCCCATTGGGTGATCTCATAGCTCTCCCCCACCGTGCGAACAGAGCGCGCCTTTCCCAGAAAGGCTTCCTCTAACACCGATTGCGCAGTTTGCTGGCTCCCCTTCCCCATTGCAGGCGGTGTGAGATTTTCCACAAGAGGTGCCTCAATCTTGCGGCTGACAATCAACGTATCGGCTGTGCCGCCAACGCGGTCTTGGCCAGCATCAAGAACAACCTGTGCGGCTTTGCGCGCGATCGTCACATCCCACCCAGGGCGCAGGCGATATATCTGAAACGCTATGGGCTCGACTGATGCGGGCAAGCCCACAACATCCATCATGCCAGGGCCCGTGCAGCCAGAAACAGCGCGGCTCCAGCCCGGGCCCATCGGCCAAGCCTCCTCAAAGGCTTTTGCGCAACTGCGCAAAAACGCGCCTTCATCGCGGCCCGTATAAACAGTGACGGGCGCTGGCTTGTTTACGTCCTGAGCTGGTTGCTTTGGCGATAAGTACTGCCAGCCCACAAAGCAGAGCGCGCCAACTGTGACCACTCCAAGCACGCCAGCGAGCAATGTGCTTTGCTTGGCTCCAAAGCTGCCAAGATTAAAACGCTGGCCTCGGCCTGTGGCCATATGCGGGGTATGGTCCTCAGAGGATGCGCTAAACTCATAAACAGGGATCTCGCTTGAGATGCGCCCCTTAAGCTCTTGGCTGACCACAATCGCCTGCAAGCCGTTCTGTGTGCTTTCCCCTGCAACCCACGTCAGAAGAGCCTCGCGGCTCTCAAAGACACGTTCTTCCTCAAGGACCGGCTCCCCATCGGACAGCAAGGCCCCAAAGAAAAGGTCTGAAGCCGTATCACTATAGGCTGTGAGAACCGTTTGCTGTTTTAGAAGCTCGGGCAGGCAGCCAAACAAGGCCGAGAGCAGAGACGCAGCTCCCAGATGGTCGGCGTCAGAAAGGGCGGCAAAAGCCTTGCCCCACCGCACCCCAAGGCGCGCCTCAGAAAGCCGCTCTGGACTCCTCTCCCAAGCGAGCCCCGCCAGTGCGGTCGCTCCCTGATATGAAACAAATCTTACCGCCATGGCTCATTCGCGCCCCGCCGGTATAATTGCTGGCCGCACCATCACGACCATCTTGATCTTGCGCTTTGAGCCTTTGGCTGATCCGCCAAGCCCCAAGAAGCCAGCCACGCCCGTGCCATTGTTTGAGCGGCTTGAGCTTTCTTGCTCATAGCCTGAGAGCACCAAGGTCTCACCCGCTGACAAAACGCTGTCGTTTTGAATGGCGCGTTGATCAATCGTGGGCAGCTGGACGGTACTGTCACCACTGTCAAAAGAGGCCAGCTCGGTCAGATCGTTCTGCAAGAGCGTCAAAGACAGCTGGATCTTATCCTTGCCCACCAGACGCGGCAGCGCGTGAATGCTCACGCCCGTATCCACGGTGGCGGTCTCGATGGCTGTGGATGTAACACCATTGTCGCTCGTGGTTGTGGACTTGGCCACGTAGTTTTGGGAGCGCGTCAGGATGATTGGGCTGATCACACCGCTTTGCGCAATGGTTGAGCCGATGCGATAATCTATAACTGCGCTATCAGAGGCCAGAGCCTTGAAGTTGATGGAGCTTGTGCCACGGCTGAGCGTTGTGACGCCGTTTCCAGAGAGAAGCCCTGCGGCCCCACTCACTGTGCCTGAGAAATTCCCCGACGTGCCGGCAATGTTCACCCCCACGCCGAAGTCATCGGCTTTGCTGGAGTCAACGAAGAAGACCGCAACCTCAAGGCCAATGCGCGCCGCAAATGTGTTCTCAAAATCAGAAACAACGGCCAAAGCCTGCGCTTGCACAGAGGGTGGACCAAATACAGAGATGCGGCCAGCGGACCGGCTGATGGTCACATCCGCAGGGGGCGGCGCTGCGCGCAACAGGCGTTTTTCCAAATCATCCCAAGGCGAGTATTCTGCGATGGTACGGCTCATGGTGACCGAACGCGATCCGCCATTCACGCCACCGATGGATGTTTGCATCGAAGAGGTGCCCGTCGGCAAAGAAACCCGATAGTCACGCGTGACCATACGATTGAAGGCAATCACCTCACCATCATAGGACCAGTCGATATCCATCATGGCTGTGATCTTATCGAGTGCCTTGGACAGGCTGCCCTCATACTTGAGCGCCACTTCCCCGCCAATTGGCACCGTAAGTGAGGCCCCATCAGGCGTGATGTAGCGTGTGCGCACCTGCGCGATCAGGCCGGTTTGCTTGCTGACTTCATCCGCCAGCTCCTTGATGCCAAGCTTCTTACCGCTCAGGCTAAAGCTGCGCGGGCCTTCAGCGGCTTTTGGCAGCGGCTTGCCCTTGGTCGCGCCACGCTCAACAGTCACAGCCTCACCAAAGTATGGGCGATCAACGCGGTGCACATCCCCTCGCAGGGCGGCGGACTGGCGCGCTTTTTGATCCGCCGTGAGGCGTGAAACTGTCTCGATTGAGCCATCCGCTGCGCGGATGCCATTGCAGGCGGAAAGGCCCATGATAGCACAGAGCGCAAAGGCGCTGGTGAGAGGACGGCGAAGGCTCATAGCGCGCCCTCCCCTGCCAGACCAAAAATTTGTGGCAGAGACGCCAGCGCTTGCGCGGCGGCTCTGCCTTCCCTTATGCTGTAAGTGGACACAAAACAAACATAGGGAATACGAATGGTTAGACCTTGAGCCAGCGTGGGCTGAGTGGTTTGAATGTTCATGGCGTGCCGACCTTTACAACCTTGTTGCTATAGATGCTGACACCTGGCGGGCGACCTGTGCCCTCAAACCCGCGCACGAGCTGTTGAAGCGCTTCTTCAAAGGTGCCCTCAACAGTCACGGGCACTGACAAGCGCCAGTCGTCCACACCATCCTTGATAACCTTATAGCCAGCGGTCTTGCCCCAGCGTGTGATCGTATCGGTAAGATACTCGCCAGCCTTCGCTTTCCAAACTGGCAGCGGCACTGGCTTGGGTGCTGGCGCTTTTACAGCAACTGCTTTTGAAGATTTTGTGGTGGCACCTGCGACCTTTGCTGTCGCGACTATCGCCTGTGCGCATGGCATGGTCAGCTGTTGCCCGACACGAAGATGCGCAGAAACCTTGAGGCCATTTGCGCGCGCGAGCTCTGGATAGCGCTTTGCATCCCCAAGCTGCGCCTTGGCAATTTTAGACAGGCTGTCGCCCTTCTGAACCGTATATGTTTGGCAAGCCGCGCGCGGAGGTGTCGATGTCGCCTTAAGGGCGCTCAACGGATGAGGGTAACCGGGAGAACCCGCGCGCGGCTTGCCAGAGGATTGCACATCGGCATCCCTCTGGGAAGACGCACTCGCCAGAACAACCTGCTCAAAAGACGATTTTGGCGCGCCCTTGCGCAACGCATAGCTCTGGCTGGTTTGAACGAGAGATTTCCAGTCAGGACATTGGATCAGCTGTTGCGCTGCAACTGGAGAAGATAGGGCGAGCGCAGCGGCTATCGCAAGAACCGATAGGCGCGCTCGCCCTGAGAAATAAGTGGCCTGCCCTCGAAGTGAGCAAGGCCCGTGAAGTCCATTGAATGCCTTTCGACAAACCTCACGATGGAAGAGACTCCGATCCTCTTCGCATTCTTCTGACCCGATAAAAATAGACCCAGCCTTCGGCTTTGCGAAGCTGGGTGTCTGCATCAGGCAAATATGTTTCATGTCAAAAGGCATATTCAATTAATATATCTGATTCACATACGCGTCAAGCATCAATCGAGTATTTTTGCTATTGGAACTCCCAAAGCCTTACAGAGCACTATTATTGTTGGAATCGTCGGTATTGTCTCACCAGTTTCAAACTTCCCAATTATCTGTGGTGTGACTCCTGCAGAGCGAGAAACAGTAAACCTGCGCTGTTGAGTTGCTAACCTCGCGCATTGCAATCTTGCACCCAAAACTGATGGATCAATAATTTTAACATCAACTATTTCCTGTTCATGATAAAAATTTTCATCGAGAAGTTGACTAGTAGGTACTGACAAAGCATAGGCAAGCCTGCTTAAGTTTAGAACTGTTGGAAGTCTACGCCCATTCTCAGTGGTTGAAATATATTGTTGAATAAAACCAACGCGCTCTCCCAATTGTTTCCTCGACAGCTTCAAGAACAATCTGCGCTTATAAACGTTAGAACCTACGGTATATTTTAACTTCTCATCCGATATTCGCAGTGATCTCCGGCCCGCTTCCATCAAACCGGTAATATTCGTACTAAATGCGGCTGCAATGCGCTCAATATCATACAAGGAAATATTTGTTTTAGCATTTTCGGCCAAGCTTATTGTCACCCGGCTTAGGCCACTTTCTTCTGCTAGAACATCCTGCTTCCACCTCCGTTGCTTCCGCAACTTTCTGATGCCGCGTCCGATCTGCACTGCACTATTAGCAACTCTATCAGACACTGTGATCTCCCAAATGGAGATTAAGTATTAATGTATAAGTTACTGAAATTGATTCCGAATCTTAGATTTCAGGGTGCCTCGTGAATGAAAAGCACCTCTTTTTTTTATGGTAGCTTTTACAGAGAGCCTTGCCTGACAGCGCACCGCTAGTGTAATGCCTGTGGATAAGCACAAGATTTGCTGCGAAGTGATCTTGTCTATAGTATCGCGCTAATTGCGATACAGAATCAAAGGAGAACACACCCCAGACCCCTAAAAAGCAGAACCCCCAGCAGGGTTACCTACCAGGGGAGCGCGTGAGCTAGGCTCAGATCAAACATTTGCTGTATTTGATCTACCTTCTCCCGCTCCGAATAACAAGCAAAAACCGCTCCTGAGCGAACAATATTTTGCATCCTAGTGGAATGACCCTGCGTCAAATAAGAGCAGGAGGACGAGGTGACCAATCACCCGAACCAAAAGTCGTGGCTAAAAGAGCCCGCGACTAGGCCGCAGAGCTATATGCCGCGCCCAAACGAGCATTCAGCCCTACCAGCTGAGTATACCAAGGCACAGGCAATTCAGATCTGTGCGAAGGCGCTAGGCGCTATGGGCCTTACCCCAACAACACTCGTTGCCTGGCGATTGATCGCAGACACAACAGAACTCGGTGCTTGGCATTCAACGTCAAAAGCCCCCATTAACTTCCGCAAAGTTCGTGACCTCGCCTGTGAGCTTGGTGTCAGTGACCGTCAGTGGCGTCGTATTGAGGTTCAGCTCGAAGAGCATGGGCTGATCGCACGTGCAACCTCAGACAACGGGTATAGGGGAAAGGCCGGCGGCGGTGCTTTGACCTTTGGCCTTAGCCTTGAGCCTGCCATTCGGAATTTTGCACAGCTGTTGGAGCTTTCAAAGCGGCCAAAGCAAGAAGAACAAGCTCGAAAGCTCTACCTTGGCAAAATCAGGGCCACCCGCAGACGCCTGAAATCCCTAGCCAGATTTGATCCACTCTCAAATGCGGATGCCGCCCGCTGGGCCACCATGGAAGAAACCATGCGCCCTGCCCGTCTGGGGTATGCGGCGCTTGATGCTCTAGAGCCCTACCTGTCCGCATTAAACTTACTGGAAGAACACTTGCGCGCGCGCAAAACGCCAAAGCTAGACCGGGCAGGTGTATACCCTGGATTGGCCGCAAGCTCGGACGCAGCTATGGATGCAATCCTTCCAGCTGAGTATACCAAGGCTCAGGCAATTGAGGTCTGTGCAAAGGCGCTGGCTGCTATGGGCCTACCCTCAACAACACTCGATGCATGGAGATTGATAGCAGACACAACAGAGCTCAGTGCTTGGCACTCAACATCAGAAGCCCCCATAAACTTCCGCAAGGTGCATGATCTCGCCAGTGAGATTGGCGTCAGTGATCGCCAATGGAGACGCATTGAGGTTCAGCTTGAAGATCATGGTCTGATCGCACGTGCGACCACAGACAACGGGTTCCGGGGGAAGGCTGGCGGTGGTGCTTTGACCTTCGGCCTTAGCCTTGAACCAGCAATTCAAAATTTTGCACAGCTGTTGGAACTTTCAAAGCGGCCAAAACAAGAAGAACAAGATCGAAAGCTCTGCCTTGGTAAAATTGATGCCACCCGCAACAACTTGAAAGCACTGGCCAGCGTTGATCCGCTGTCAAATGTGGATAAGGCTCGCTCCAGAAACATAGACGGAACCATCCGCCCTACCCCATTCAAAAACGATTTTTCTAGAGCGCATATTTCCGATGGTGCAGACACTGATGTCCGCTGCCAATATAACCTAGAATATAAACAAAAACATTTAAACGCTTGCCTTGAAGGCAATGCAGAAGAAAATCTCCAAGACGGACCCTACCAAGAAAACATGAACGACAACAACATGTCGAAGCGGCAGAGCTATGCCAAGAAGACGAAACCTACCTCTATCGCGCCAGATGTCAAAGCTCATGGTTGTCCGCTAAGCTTAAGAAAGCCCAGTGCATGCAGCTCAGATGAAATAGATCAGAGATTGCCGGGTAATACCCTCATTGATCTGGCAAGCATCACTGACATTCACAAAAACCAAGAACTATTGGCTGATATCAAGCTTGAGAAGCAAGGTGCTGCTTGCCAGGGCCTTGATCCTCAACACATCTGGGCGCGCTTCAGGCGTTACAATCTCAAGCGAGGTAAGCAAATCCTGCCGGTTGCGGCGCTACGCGCCTTTATCAAAGGTTGGATAGCCGACGTGCCCCAGTCATATAGCTCATCTCAGAGCCGCGCTCATGGAGGGCAGGGTGGATTTGCTAGAGATGCCCATACAAACAAGGCTTATGGGGCAGGGGGTGCGCGCCCGGAGAACTCAAAAGTTACCAGTCGTAGTGCCCAACCGCACAGCCGTAAAGAGGTCCTCGATTACTACGCAGCCGTTGTAAACAAGGGCGGCTACATCCCTCAGACTATGATCTCGCCGGCTATGATGCGCGAGCTGAAAGAGACGGGGAGGGTGTAGTACGGGGTATGAGTAGAGGAAAGTTTCCATAAGTCTGATGCTATCAATTGGTATCATTTGCCAAGATGCAGGGTAACATTTATAAGTATTAGCTACCATATGTTACCACAAGACACCATATGTTAGCCTATAGTAGCGCACTAATTACAACCAACGATCCGTACTAAGACATAGTTGATGCGCAAGCATCAGAAATTTCAGAAAAGTTTACTATGTTGGACTACGTATAAAAAGAAAGCACTTGTTACCATTAGGTAACATATGATAGCACTTGACATAATTTTCCCATATGGTAACAGATGTTATCTTGTAATATATATTGCTATCACTTGGTGATGTGTGCAATAAGAGTATAACATATGGTAGGAGGGCAGATATGCCGTGTATAGTTATCACTAATGCTAAAGGTGGTGTTGGTAAGTCTACATGTAGCTTAATATTGGCAACTGAATTTGCTGCGCGCGGGTATGAAGTAAAACTTATTGACTGTGATCCCAATTTATCCGTCTCACGATATTTTCGTGCCTGTGAAAATAGCAATAATAGCCCTGACAACCTGATACTGGTCCCTGAGCAAGATAAAAGTACGATTGTACGCACTATTCGGGAGTTGGATGTCGATGGAACAATGGTAGTTGTTGATCTTCCAGGTCAGGCATCGCAGCTGGCTTCGAGGGCTATTTCTATGGCTGATTTGGTCTTAACCCCTACGAAGCCTCAAAAGATTGATTCTGAAATTGGTGTTGAAACAAACATACTAATTGTTGAGGAGGAGGAAGTTTTAGGGCGCACGATCGCTCATTCATTCGTCTTGAACGAAACATCTGGGGTGCAATCTAAAGAGGCAAGGGGAGTAGAGCAGGGGTTGCTTGATAATGGCTTGGATCTCATCAAACCTAGTCTGATGAAGCGTGTACCGTATTCGTGGCTGTTTACTTTTGGTGGAGACCTCAGATCAATTCCAGATCACCCTGGAAAGCAAAAGGCCATTGAGGAAGCAAGTAAATTCACAGAGCAAGTTTTATTACGACTTGAGAAAATCTTAGGATAAAATAATGAGTGAACAAAATCCATTTGCACAAGATGTGAGTATCCGCTCAAAGCATGAACCAGACCAAACTGAAGCGAAGCTTCTGAGGGCCCGGTCAAAGAATATTGATGACAGCATCATAAAGCGAGTTGACAAAGTGGCAGTAGAAGTTGGCTGGGCTACTGACGACGAAGTAAAGAATGGAGTAGCCTCCGGAAAGGCAACAGAACAGTTAGGCGTAAGAGTAGGTAAGGCCTATGCAAGTTTTGTGAAGGAGATGTGTTCTACTCGGCGCCAGACAAAGCGTGTAATTATCGAGGAGGCCTTGGAAGCGTATTGCGAAAAACATGGTCTACCAAGCATATTGTAATGACGTTCATGTCGAATGAATTAGGGCAGGGGGAGCACTTGAGCTCCCTGGTAGAACCTCTCAAGCTTTGCTACACATTTTCTCTACTTGGCGGTTTTCAGGTGCGAAGTTTTGGCCGGAGTGTTGTGTACTGCCGGGATATAACCTCTTACGTGAGTGAGCTGGGCCTGCAGCTGCCACCAGGCGGGAAAGTTGCCAGCGTCCATCTTAATATTTGGCTGCCATTTCGAATGCAGTTTAGCCGTGGCGGCAAAGCACGATATGCTCGAGAACTGTTAGGGTGCCGCCAATTGCTTAAGAACGAGGGATATACGCATGTGGTGGCGACTGGGCCGATGCTCCAGAGTATTGATGCCGACAAACGCATGACAGAAGTTGCAAGCTACACGGGTCATGCCATACCCATAACGGTTGTATGCCTCGGGACATGGCTGTCTTTCAAGTTGGCTCGCACGCTGTTGTTGATGCGGGGCAGGGGGCTTCGACACACTTCCAATTTTTCGGGACAACTGGTCCCACTTTGGCGGAGCTTTCGAACGATAAAACTTTACGCTATTTAGGTCAGCACTACTGCCTTATTTAACATAACATCTATTATGCGGCCAAACTTTGTAGCCGCAAAGCGATAATGTCACCCCTGCGCAATTCAGGAATGTCACTCACTTGCTAAAATGAAAGAACGGCCCATAGCTGCCGTTCTTTGTGTCAATCGGCGCCGCAGTGCAGCTTCACCAAACCAGCCGTTCGTGCCTCTCGCAGCATTTACGAGAGGTGAATGGTGGTCGGCTCAAGGCTATGGAGGGCGAGGGTTCATTGAGTTGGCTAGAGGCGCACACTTTGGACCCTCCGCAATAACGACCATGAGTTGGTTTTGAAAAGTTGGAAATAAGGCGTTTTCAGCAAAACCGTAGGTTGCACACTTTCAACCACACAGCTAGTCTAGCCCGCCAGAGAAATTGGTTTTGGCTCTACTGATCTCTTCACTAGCTTTGATTTGTGCGAGGCTTACGAAAATCCAACACCGGTAAATTACTATAGAAGCGTTTGTATGAGAAAATTGTCTGCCCGCCATCACCGCCTTTTGGTCAAAAAAACCAGACATGGAAACAAACGTAAGCCGAGACCAAAGTTTCAGGAAAGCAACTCTCGCTTTGTGCCATTCGAAGTAGAAGTTTGGGACGGCAAGGATGTTGAGACTGTCACCTGCTTGAATCCTGCTACCAAACCACCGTCTGTCATTTGCCTTAATAAGAACACCGACGAAACGATAAGGTTTTTGCACCATTTAAGCAATTCAGTCTCTGGGCTAAAAACAGATAAAAAGAAACAGACAGATTGGATAGATCGCAAGCCCAATCGTCCTCCACAGATCAAGCGGTATATTGGCTTTGAAGACATTAGTGTTTTTGCAACAGCGCCAGCGCTAATACTTGCCGCAACCTATGAAAGAGCAAAAATTGCTACAGGTAAGATACCCCCAGCAGTCAATTTTCCTAACTGGAGCCCTCAGGCTTTTCAGACGCTTTATGAAATTGGATTCTTTGAAATTGTGGGCCACGCTCCTGCGGAAAAGATTAAAGAGGTTTATGTAGAGAAGCTTGATTCTTCCTATAAAGTTTCAAAAACTCTAAGAGGTGCAAACGCTGATGGCCTCGAGGAAGCGTCTGATGTAATTTCGGAGTTACTGGACTACCTTTCAATCGACGAGGCTATTTGTGAAGACCTAATAAGGGATATAAATAGTGCAGTAAGTGAGGCCATGATCAACGTTGCGCGTCACGCGTATGGTGAATCCTTTATTGCACAGTCACTGAAGGTTTGCCTGCAGCAGTGGTGGATGTCGGCAAAAGCTGACAAATCTAACAACACACTGACCATTGCGGTCTATGATCAAGGTGAAACTATACCTGGAACGCTACCACGGCGCGAATGGTACAAAGAGAAAATCGAGAATGCGATGAGGTCTGTCATCCCAAACTTCGTCTACGCCAGCCAACACGGAACTATCGATCATGAGTTTATTAACTACTCTATGAAAAAAGGTAAAACACAGACTGGAGAGGCGCGCAGAGGGTTGGGATTGCCTCAGATGCAAGACCTTATCGACGTTTGCCCAGATGGCACACTCTCGATATTAAGCCGACAAGGCCTATATAAGTATGATAAAGACATAGGCGTCTACAAACGCCGATTGGAACTGGAACTCGAAGGGACGTTGGTAGAATGGAAACTCACCCTTCCCCGAGGAGCACGATAATGGAGGATGAAATCATGATTTCTGTTGCAGATTTTTCGAAGTACCCATCGGGAAGAGACGCTCAAGATGGTTCCTTCAATGGTGAAAAGTATAGGACGACAGTATTAGAGCCGGCGTTGCAGCGAGCCATTAGTGACAAAAAGATAGTTTGCGTTTCCCTCAAAGGAGTTATGAGCTTTGGTTCTTCGTTCCTTGAAGAAGCTTTTGGGGGGTTAGTACGTAAGGAAGGGTTCACCAAAGAACAACTAAAAGACATCCTTCGGATAGACCCCGGAAAACCCAATCTCACCAGATACCAGAAGACTATCTGGACATACATTCAAAACGCGAAATAGCCTTAAATGATGGATGGAATTCACTTATACCTTAGTGCTGGAGTAGCTGTACTGTTAGGCGCACTCGTGGCAAGTGTTTTCACTGCGTATTTCAACCATCTCTCCACCAAAAACGAAAATATCAACGAGTACCTGAAAGACCTCGGCGAGATTGAAAAACTCTGTCGAAATTATTGGCTATTCGAAGGACCCATGGACGAAGGTGCATCACAGCTTGGCAATCTCGGCCATGAACTCCGAGCGAAGCTGGATGCGACCGCTTCATTTGAAAGCTTGTCTAAATCCATACTGGGAGAAAGATATGATCAATTCACCGAGCTTGACGTCAAGCTTTTCATGGCGGCCACAGGTGGAACGTTCCAAACACAGAGCTTTCTACCTTCTCCAGAAGTGTATGGAGAGGTTATGCAAATAATAACCGAGATACGGGCGTTGCTCAGGCAGCAACGAATCTCATTGTTCTGGGCGCGTTAGTTGCCGAGTACATCAACTTGTGCTGTCTAACTCCAATTCCAGTGTTTATACCAAGTGAAGATGGGCTATGTTGCATACAGCAATGAGAATTGTTTAGTTCCAAAACTAAACAAGAATGCAGACCAGCCGTCACTATTGACGAATGCAATGGGGGATAAAAGCCCACCCTTTCCAGCCACTGACAATATGTGTCCGCTTCCTTTGCTTCGCCCACTCTAGTTTGAGCCCGCAGCGAAGGTCCGGTTTCCGCCCATGATGTCACTTGCTGCACGTGCGAACATGAGGCCGAAGCGCGTATCACATGGGCTCCCTGCGCGTTGTCTGAAACACCCCCTGCGGTGCTTGCTTTTCAGGCTCTGCTGCTCCAGCCATTCAGGGTTTCAGCGACAAGTGGAACAAGAACACCGATATGGCCAGTTGGACGACATCTTGTAATATTTCGATGCTCACGAGATTGGCGTTGCTTTCGGGGGACCAGCCGCGCCCCGCTTGAAGACAACTCTCAAAGACGCTACCCGGCAACTGGAACCTCTTCCTGCGCGCATGGCCGATCGTGGACGTATCCGAATTATGCTGTCCGATTTGGCGCGGACGCTACATGTCGGTGTTTTGGCGGATTGCTTCTTTGACCCTGCAACCGCCCTTTGTCTCAAGGCTGCCACCGACCAATCCAAGCCACAGACCGCGCTTTGTCAGCCAACCAAATGTCCAAACGCCTGTATTCGCACCCGCCACCTGCCAGTGTGGCAAAAGGCTGAGGAAGAGGTCAACGGTCTGCTTAAAGAGAAGTCCCTCTCAACGGTTCAGCGGGCAGCTCTCAAGGCCGAACGTACGCGTATTCGCGGTGTGATTGGGCGGGGGTCACCAAAATCTTGAGCCGGTACACAGTTTTGCTTTGGCCAAGCCGCGACATTCTGTATTGCATTGATGCTAGCCGAGGAGGAATTAGGATGGACGCGCAAATTTCAAAAATGGTTCGGGCCGTTGAAGCCGCAAAACTGCCTGCCGAACAATCAGAGCTTTTGCGACATTGTGGCAAGGACTTGCTTGCAAGACCAGATTTGTGCGCAGAGTTGATTCAAGAGACTAAGACCGGCCCGCTGTCGGACGGCCAGATGTCGTTGCTGACCGCTGCATTGGAAGCGGCCCGGATGGCCGATGAGAACGCGCAGCG
>Ga0228606_1000458_pt1 | contig 13484 bp, 10 predicted proteins | sample 7DmetaG_FD_190066 | JGI IMG/M metagenome (GOLD analysis project Ga0228606, IMG submission 190066) | Seawater microbial communities from Monterey Bay, California, United States - 7D | ecosystem: Environmental > Aquatic > Marine > Coastal | place: USA: California | collected 2016-10-26 | reverse complement strand
GGTGATTGCTGCGGAGTAGTTTGAACGCACACGTAAGCGGTACGAACCTAAACTCACCGTTGACGGTATAGTAATGGACCCGGTAGTAGTGCTCCAAGCGTTCGTTGGGCTTGACCAGAGGTGTTCGCCACTGTCGTCAAAATCACCATCGTCATTGAAGTCAATCCAAACAGCAAAGTATTGCGTAAAATAATTAGAGGTGAAAGAAATCGCAGTAGGCGCTGTCTGTTGAATAAATACAGTGTCCGAGGTCTGCACATTGTAGAAACTTGATGTACATCCGGTCCCAGTGTCTTGAAAAGAACCTATGTATACATCATCAATATCATCTCCAACGTTACAACCTGTGGTGTACGACGGAGTGCAGTAGGTTTGTGCTTGTAAGCCCAATGCTGCAGAACTAAAAAGGATAGAGAGTAAAAGTTTTTTCACAGCCGTGAAGTTTAAATTAACACGTGAAATTTAATCAATTTCTCTTTGTGCCCTGAGTTTTATGGGGTTTAAAAGTGGAATGTTGAGAATAACTGATTCAAAGCAACGTTTTAATGAGGGTGGTTTGGCTGGAATTGGCCAATTTTGTTTGCTATGAGACTATTAATCTACTTTCTGGCTGTATTCCTCCTGCTCGCGGGATGTGCTGTGCAGAGTAAGCCGCAAGGTGGACCTCGCGATGAAACACCGCCTAGTATGGTTTCGCAATCGCCTGAACAGGGCGCATTGCACTTTAACGGCTCTGAAGCGACAGTTGTTTTTGACGAATACATACAGGCCCGTGACCTTCGCAATGCTATGGTTGCAACTCCACCTTTGGAGGGGCTTGAAGCAGAAATTAAAGGTAAACGACTCTTAGTGCGCTGGGATGAACAAGAGTTGCGCGAGCAGACGACTTACCGCCTCACTTTTGGAGATGCCATTGGGGATTTAAATGAAAACAATGCATACTCTAATTTAGAAGTGGTTTGGAGCACCGGGGATTATGTGGACAGTTTACAACTGAATCTCAGCATTACTTCTCAGTCTAAAGTAGCCTATGAATCACTCAAGGTTTGGCTTGTCGACTCGTATACAGACAGCGTTACTTCGCCTTTATTTAGCTTAATTCCGACAAAGGAAGGCCATGTTTCATTTAACTACATGCCGTTGGACTCTTTTGATGTACTGGTTTTTGAAGATCTCAATTTCGATGGAAAATGGAGCGCTCAAAACGAGCCGTTCGGATTTCGTAAAAATCTTTACTCAAGCACAGATACGGCGGTCTTTGACCTTCCCTACTACAACTCCGTTTTCGAATCTCCTGCGCAGGACACTACTCATTTTAACGACTCCATAATTACTGTACTCGATACGGCAAAACCGGAAAACTTAGGTCGATTAACGCTTGTCGTCCCGTCTGTAGATACGACTGTTTTAGCTTGGCTTACGCACGAAAGTGGCTATGTACAATCGTTTGCATTTGATCCCGGGCGTGGCGTATCAGACACCACCGTTATCGAACTGGGAAATCAATTGCCAGGAAAATACACCTTAAGTGGTTTTACTGATATCAATGGTGATTCGGTTTGGACGCCTGCTTCATGGTACACTACTGAAACTGCCGAACCCATTCTTAAGGAACAATCCTTCGAGCTCAAGGCCAATTGGGACCTCGAACAATCCCTATCGCTATGATGGTTCGTTTACCTAAGATTTTGGTAGTCTTCGCCTGCTGCCTTTGGGTAGTTTCTGCACAATCGCAGTCCTACATTTCGAGACTATGGAACACTAAAAAATATGAGGCCATCACTGAATATTCGGTGAAAGGAGCGACGCTCAGTGGGCAGGATAATGCATTCGTAGGACGGGCATTTATGGCTTTAGATCCGCCTCAACCGATGCGGGCATTGTCCCATTACGATCTTGCTATTGCCAAGCGCTGGCAGCGAGAAGATCTGTACTTCTTTCGTTCAGAAGCCAATTACGCAATTCAAAAATATGATGCAGCGCTGGCGGATCTCGAAGTATGTCTTCAGATGCGACCAAATTACCAAAAGTATCTGCTCTCAAAAGCGGGGATAGCCTACGAAAAAGGCGACAAGGAATTGGCCTATAAGACGTATTACACGCTCAGTGAACTTTACGATAAACAGACCCCTTATTTCATGCTTGTGGTCATTAATATCGAGCGGGAGAAATACATTAAAGCGCAAGAACAGATTGAAGACAACCTGCTTCGATTTGAGCGCGGTAAGGAGTTCTGGACGTTCACTTCAGAACAAGAAGTGGAACTAGAATGGCGCATTTTCAAAGATTACCCGAAAGCCTTGAAAGCGCAGGAGGCATTGCTCTCCTTCAAGCCAGATGACGCCCCCTACCTCATCAATAGGTTATTGCTACTTAGAGTCACGCAAAACGATACACTAGCGGCAATCGCTGAAGAAGATTTTCAGAAGCGCTACAACAATAACGAAATCCCTTTAGAGTACTATAAAAAGGGCTCCTTCAAAGTAAACGAACGCTTCACAACAAATGGAGTTGTTGAGGATTTCAGATTTTTCCGTCCTCGACTTTTCGATGGAAAAAAATACAGTCGATTCTTCGTGAGCGACAACGGTAGAGTAGTAGGTGAACACTGGGCCAGTCTTCAAATATCGCCTATGGACAGCACACAAAAGCTCTGGCAATTCTTCAATGGCGTAGCAACCCGGTATACCCAGGCTTCGGATACTTCTTACGTGGGTTTTTCAAACCTATTCGAATTACCGGACAGTGCATTTACCATACGACCCTCCGGAGAAATCCGCATGGGGATGGATACTTTAGAGCAGCACCTTCTGAACGATTCATTGCCGCGAGTGCAACTTCCTAAAGATACACTGCCCGCTGGCGGGGGAACTCCTCTAGTTCCGACACGTCAGGATTCTAGCGGGGTTCGAGAAGCGCTTTAATGTCTTCAATGATTCGTTCCGCTTCGTTGGTTCCATCGTAAAATCCGCGAATGCGTTTCTTTTCATCAACGAGTATGACGTTTTCTGTATGTATGAAATCGTGTTCATCGAAGCTAGTTCCCGGCTCCATAACCGCAAAATACTCGCGGCGCGCCATGCGGTAGAGTTCTTCCTTTTCACCGGTTAATAAATGCCATTTTCCCTTTATGGCACCCACGCGCTCGCTGTAGGCGCGCATGACTTCAACAGTATCAATTTCCGGCATGACTGTGTGACTCACGAGATGCACTCGCGGATCGTCTTTAAAAACTTCCTGCACTTGCTGAAAGGTTTTTCCCATATCAATACAAATAGTAGGACAAGTGGTAAAGAAAAAATCGGCCACATAAATTTTGCCTTGAAGCAACGAAGAGTCTGCACGATTGCCCCATTGATCGACCAATTCAAAGTCGCCTATACGGTGGCCACGACCTTTGCGCTCCAAATCATCGTCCACCACTGCCGGGTTCAGGTCCGATGGGTTGTAGATCGGCAATACCCGCTTAGGTTGTAAAACCACATACGAAGCAATAGAACCTCCAACAAATACTACAAAGAGAACGGCGATTTTTAACCATTCTGACGGGCTGAGCTTTATCTTTATCATAGAATTCAAAAGTACATCACGGCATGAAGCTTTTCCACACCTTTAGTCACGCTATTTTGGCGTTTTTTATTGCAAGTATAACCACAGCATGCGGTGGTGGTTCAGAACCTTATACACCGGAAGCCCCAGTATTGAAAGTTCCTGCAAAAAAAGAGCAAATAGCAGGGACCAAAATTCCGTCAGAAATAAAAAGTCTCCTGGCGAAAAACACGTGTTTAGGCTGTCACAAAATGGATTCAAAATTGATCGGACCTTCCTTTTTAGCGATCGCACAACGCGGATATACTCAAAAAAAGCTGGTGCAGTTGATAAAAGAACCAGTCCCGGAGAATTGGCCCGACTACCCACCTATGGCCCCTATGGCATGGATCGAAGGGGAGCAACTGGAAGCCATGGCTGCGTGGATCGCTTCATTACCACAAGAATAATTTTTACCCCTTGGATATAAAAAACCTGCTTTCCGTTCATAAGATCAGTAAGTCTTATGGCATCAAAACTTTATATAAAGACATCACTTTCGGTATTCATGAAGGTGAAAAGGTGGCTATTGTCGCTAAAAATGGTGCGGGAAAAACGACGCTAATGCGCACGTTGATGGATCCAGCGACAGCGGATACGGGTGAGGTTGTCTTTCGTAATGGCGTTAAACTGCGTTACCTCGAACAGCAGCCCAACTTCGAAAAAGGGCTTACTGTCCGCCAAGTGTTGTACAACAGCGAACATGCTGGTCTAGCGGCATTACGTCAATACGAAAAGGTACTCGCGGACGGCGGCGACGGCGATGCAATGCAACGAGCACTGGATCACATTGAGGCTACGGATGGATGGAATGTGGAAGGCCGAATTCAAGAAATGCACGGTAAGATGAACCTACCCGATATGGACCGGGTGATCGATTCCTTTTCGGGGGGCGAGGTGAAACGACTTGCGTTGGCCCAATTATTTATTGAAGAGCCCGATCTCATCCTAATGGACGAACCTACCAACCATTTAGACCTCGATATTATCGAATGGCTTGAGGAGTATCTCATTCAGTACCGGGGTGCACTATTGATGATTACGCACGATCGGTATTTTTTAGAACGTGTGTGTGGTACCATTTTCGAACTTGAGAACAAACAGTTCTATAAATACGAGGGGAACTACAGCTACTACCTCGAGCAGAAAGAGGTGCGCGAGGCGAATGAGGCGGCAAATTTGCACAAGGCGAAGCAGTTGTTTAAAAAGGAGTTGGAATGGATGCGTAAAACGCCGAGCGCGCGAACGGGAAAGTCGAAAGACCGTATAGACCGATTCAAAGACATTAAAAAGGTCGCAAAACAACGCATCGATGATAGTGAAGTATCCCTAGAAATCAACAGCCAACGTCTGGGCGGTAAGATTCTTGAACTGCATAAATTGGGCAAAAGCTACCCAAATCGACTGCTGCTAGAAAACTTTAGTTACGTTTTTAAAAAAGGAGAGCGCGCGGGAATTGTAGGGCCCAACGGATGTGGTAAATCTACCCTTCTAAAGATGATCATGGGACTTGAAACGCCCGACAAAGGAAAAATCATCACCGGAGAAACTGTGGTTTTTGGCCATTACACGCAAGACGGCATCATAGATAAAGGCGATCTGAAAGTGATTGAAGTCGTTCAAGAGATCGGTGAATACATCACCTTGAAGAAGGGTCAGAAACTCACAGCATCGCAGCTCTGTGAGCGCTTCCTCTTTGACGGACACCAGCAATACAGCTATGTCAGCACGCTTAGTGGCGGGGAAAAAAGAAGGCTGTTTCTGTTGACCATTTTAATGAAGAACCCCAACTTCCTCATTCTGGATGAGCCCACCAATGACCTGGATATTCTTACACTTCAAGCCTTAGAGGAATTTCTAGATGACTTCCCGGGCTGCTTACTCGTAGTGAGCCACGACCGGTATTTCCTTGATAAATTATGCGATCACCTCTTCGTGTTCGAGGGCGGCGGCCGAATCAAAGATTTCAACGGCCATTATTACGAATGGCGCGAAGAACAAAAGCGTATCGATGCCATACGCGTGGCACAAGAAAAAGCTGCAGTTGTCGTAATTGAAGAGGCGCCTAAAGAAAAGGTGAAGCTGAGTTTCAAAGAACGTTTAGAGTGGGAATCTTTGCCCGAAGAGATTGCGGCGCTCGAAGAAAAACGCGATGCATTGAACGCGGTATTTGAAGGCACAGACCAAGACCCAGATGAAGTGGCACGAGCCGCAACGGAAATTAAAGCAGTACTCGCAGCATTGGACGAGAAGGAAATGCGCTGGCTGGAATTGGCAGAATTTGCCGACGAATAACTAACTTTAGAACCGTACCTAACCCACTAATTACTCACCATTGACCGATTCAAACGCTATACTTCAACTCCGCGGCATCACACGCGACTTTAAAATGGGCGCGCAAATCGTGCACGTCCTCAAAGGCATTGATCTCGATATTTTCAAAAATCAGTACGTCGCTCTTATGGGACCATCGGGATCTGGAAAGTCTACTTTGATGAATTTGTTGGGTTGTCTAGATACACCTTCGGAGGGTTCGTATGTATTGAATGGATCCGATGTTAGCGCACTCGATGATAATGCACTCGCAGAAATTAGAAACAATGAAATTGGTTTCGTTTTCCAAACGTTTAATCTGCTGCCACGTTCTACTGCGCTCGAAAACGTCGCGCTACCATTAGTGTATGCCGGCTGGGGTAAAGAGGCACGTCTCGCACGCGCCAGAGAAGTTTTAGAACAAGTCGGTTTAGGCGATCGAATGGACCACAAACCAAACCAACTTTCAGGCGGTCAGCGCCAACGCGTTGCAGTAGCACGCGCTTTGGTTAATAAACCTGCACTTATTTTGGCGGATGAACCCACAGGAAATTTAGATTCAAAAACCTCTGTTGAGATCATGAAACTTTTCGACGATATCCAGGCAGCGGGGAATACCGTGGTCATAGTGACGCACGAAGAAGACATCGCCCAACACGCCAAACGCGTCATTCGGTTGGTTGATGGAAACATAGATTCAGACCTTTCAAAATAACATACAATGAAAAAATTTGCGCTCCTTTTTCTGGCTGTATTTACTGCCTTTTCAGGTTACGCTCAAACGACCTTAACCCTCGAGGATGCCGTATTAAATGGCAGGAAATTTTACCCACAAGGGCTCATTATGCCACAATGGGTTCCGGGCACGGACGGCTATTCTCACGTTACAGACGGCTACCAAAGTCTTGTGGTGGTGGACGCAAAGTCAGGTGTAGAAACCGGACGCATTACCGCTGGCGAAATCAATGAAACCCTTGAAGGCGTTGAAGTTTTCGGTAGACGGCCTAATTCAGACCGCACCGAAGTAAGCATTCGTGGAACCTGGATGTTGAATTGGCTTGACAAAAACACGCTGTATTTTACCGAAAAGGGAACGCTCTACACCTACGATATTGCAAATAAAACGACCTCTGCACAGTATACCATGGCTGCGGGCAACAGCAACCTTCACCTCAGTTCCCAACTAAACGCTGCATACACTGTAGGTACTAACGTATTCGTAAACTGGTTGGGCGAAGAGAGTACCGTTCAGGTGACCAAACATGAAGATCCTAATGTAGTCGCTGGCCAAGCTATTGCGCGCAGTGAATTCGGAATTACTGAAGGTTTATTCTGGAACAACGCAGGGGATGCCGTGGCCTTTTACGAGAAAAATGAAAGTGCTGTGGCCAAATATCCTTTGCTCGACATTTCCACAACGCCCGGATCTTTAAATGACATTAAATACCCGATGGCAGGTCAAGGTTCAGAATATGCGCGTGTTGGGGTGTATCACAAAGGGAAAAAGTCGCCTATCTACCTTGATACCGACGGCGTTGAGCACGACCAATACCTCACTAATCTGAGTTGGTCACCGGACGGTAAAACCATTCTTTTGGCCATAGTAAACCGTGCACAAGACCACTACGATGTAGTTGCTTTCAATGCAAAAAATGGTAAAAGAGGAGCCACTCTTTTGAGCGTGAGTAACGACAAATGGGCCGAACCTGAGCATCCTGCCTATTGGGTCAACAATAAAGAGTTTATATGGCTTACCGAACGTGATGGCTACATGAACCTCTACTTGTATACAACTAAAGGCCGATTAGTACAGCAATTGACCTCAAATGATTTTGAGGCTACCGGAATTCTAGGTCGTGATAAAAGCGGTCACATACTGTTCACTGCAACAGGTGAGGATCCCCGCGAGTCTCACCTGTTTAGCGTAAGTCTTAAGGGAAAACAACATCAATTGACAACAGAAAGCGGAATGCACAGCCCTACCGTACAAAAGGACGGCTCGTATTTTATCGACAGCTACAGCAGCATCGACATACCGTCGAAAACTGAACTAAAGAACACGTCAGGAAAGGTCTTACGCGAATTGGCTTCGGCAAACAATCCTTTCGAGGGCACTAACATTCGCAAGCCCAACCTGAGCAGCATTACAGGTCCAGACGGATCAACGCTTTACACGAGAACCTATTTGCCTTTTGACTTTGATCCTAATAAAAAATACCCAGTACTGGTTTACGTCTACGGCGGACCACACGCACAAATGGTTACGAACCGTTGGAACGGAGGTGGTCCCTTTTGGATGAACGAATTTGCCAACCGCGGATACATTGTTTTTACGCTTGATAATAGAGGTTCCGCCCACCGCGGAACGGATTTTGAGCAACAGATTCACCGCCAGCTTGGTACTGTTGAAATGGAAGATCAGTTGGCCGGTGTAGCACACCTCAAATCCCTTCCTTACATCGATGGCGACCGCATGGCGGTTCACGGTTGGAGCTACGGAGGATTCATGACGACCTCACTCATGTTACGCAAGCCGGGCACTTTCAAGGCGGGTGTTGCCGGTGGCCCTGTGACCGATTGGAAATACTACGAAGTAATGTATGGCGAACGCTACATGGACCGACCTGAAGAAAATGAGGATGGTTATACCGCCAACCGCCTGCACAACCACGTAGAAGACTTGGAAGGTGACCTCCTGCTCATCCATGGAACCGTGGATGATGTAGTGGTGATGCAGCACAATCTAAGCTTGGTAAAAGCCTTCATCGATGCAGGTGTACAAATGGATTTCTTCCCGTACCCCATGCATCCACACAATGTGCGCGGTAAAGATAGGCTGCACCTTATGACCAAAGTTTTAGACTACGTTGAAGACAGCTTGGAAGAGTAGGCTTCAATGCATTGTTCAAAGTATGCCTTACGTTGCCTCTTTAAAGCTACGTTTTAAATTCACGGACATCTAACGTAATCGTCTTCAGAATAGCCGTCACAAGCAGCCATACATGGATTGCTGTAACGGTAGCGAACCCCATTCTCTTTAATACAAACCGGGTCATATTCCATGGTGCAAATACAATTAGGATCCGTTGGGGTTGCATTTACAGTCTTAACTGCACAGCCAGACAATACTATTCCTACAAGTAGTAGTACTCCGAATTTCATAGTTCTAATATAAAACCCCCGCTCGAAAAGCGAGCGAGGGTCTTTAACATTTTACTTATCTATGGATTATTTACGGCGCTTTCTGCGCTTCTTCTTTCCTTGTACCACAGTCATTTCATCGACCAAGTGACCGGCACCTGCATATTTATCAATGATAAACAAGGTGTAGCGGATATCAACAGAAATACAACGCTGAAGCTGGTCTTCGAAGAAGATATCACCTGACATGGCCTCCCAGTTTCCATCAAACGCTGTTCCAATCAATTCACCGTCGCCGTTAATTACAGGAGAACCTGAATTACCGCCAGTGATGTCGTTGTTCGAGATGAAATTCACTACCAAATCCCCATTCTCGTCTGCATAACGACCGTAGTCTTTAGCATTGTACAACTCCTTCAAACGTGCAGGAACTATGAATTCGTCATTGCTCGGATCTTCTTTCTGCATCACACCGTCCAACGTAGTTATGTAGTCGTAGTGAACGGCATCCTGAGGATCGTAAGAACCCACAACACCCCAAGTCATACGTGGCGTAGAATTCGCATCCGGTGCAAATGTTTTCTCAGGCATCGCTTGACGCAGCCCATCCGTAAATAAACGGTAGCCTTTTTCCATTTTTTCGCTTACCTCAGCATTGCCTTGTTGATTACCGAAGTACGTCATGATGAAGCTCGAAGCGACTTTACCACCCATATCTGCTTTCAGTGCGTCAGCGTCCATAGTCTCCATCCAGGATTTTAGAGCTTCCATAGATGCATAAATGGAATTATCATAAACCTCAGTGGCAAGTACGGTCACGTCACCGCCCATACTATCGCGAACTTCAGTGAAGATGCTCGGCTGTTGATCAGCTGGTACGTTTTCCATCCACATGCCCCAGACTTTAGCAGCTAAAGCTCGGTCAACATCAGCTTGGTATTCTGCGAAGTGGTTTTCAGCATAAGCCAATGCAGCCGCTTTATCTGCTTCAAGATCTTCTGAGCTCGAAAGTGCACTTAACATGCGTCCTAAGCGGAACGCATACAGCGGCAAAGAAGCACCACGTATTCCGGCTTCCATTAAATAAACGCCGCCTTTTACAGTAGCGTCCGTTGCAGCATACGCTTCATTCAATAGATCCAATGCACCTGTATATTCTGAGCGCGATGGGTCTGCTTGAGCCCACTCCATATAACGTGCTTCGATGGCTTCTTTCTTCTCTTTTACACGGTTTTTCTTGAGCTGCTCTGTTTGACCTATGAAGTACTTCCAGTAGTTCGCTGTTGAAGCATAGTTGGAGGCCAATGCAATGCGCACTGCATCATCCGCATCCATAGCCTTTTTCATAATGGCCAATTTCTGTTCGCGAATCTCAACCACCGTTGGGTTGTATAAGTTGATGGCTTGTTCAATACCTGTAGAAGTAAGGAATCTATCCGTAGAACCTGGGAAACCAAATACCATACTGAAGTCTCCTTCTTTCACACCGTTCAAACTTACTGGCAAATGGTGCTTTGGAGTCAATGGAACGTTATCTGCACTTACATCAGAAGGGTTACCTTCTGCATTGGCATAAATACGGAACATAGAAAAATCACCCGTGTGACGTGGCCACATCCAGTTGTCTGTATCGCCGCCGTATTTTCCGACACTGCTTGGTGGTGCACCTACAAGACGAACATCTTTATAAGTGTTGTAGACGAAGAGGTAATATTCGTTATTGTGAAAGAAGCTGCGTACATACCCGTTATGAACGGTACCTTCCGTAGCTTCTTTGGCCAATGCATCACCTACTTCCTTCGCTTTTGCAGCGCGCTCTGCTTCGGACATATCCTCTGTGAGTTCGGCCATAACTTTATCCGTTACGTCCTCCATACGAACTAAAATCGCCGCTGTCAATCCTGGGTTGGTACGCTCTTCTTCGCGAGTCATTGCCCAGAAACCGTCAGTTAAGTAGTCGTTTTCAACTGTTGAATGCGAACGAATGGCATCGTAACCACAGTGGTGGTTCGTCAGCATTAATCCCTGATCAGAGATGATCTCGCCCGTACAAAAACCACCCAAAGAAACGATGGCGTCTTTTACAGATGCGTTATTAATATCGTATAATTCTTCTGCGGTCAAATTCAAACCGTTTGCTTGCATCTCCGCCATATTGAGGCGCTTGATCAGCATAGGCAACCACATCCCTTCGTGTGCCGTAGAAACTACAGAACTCAGGACCAAGGCTAGGGTTAATAGGCCCGAAATAAATCTTTTCATGCGTTGTTATTTCTGTTTGTAAATCAAAAGGAGCGCTGCCCTTTCAGGCAGCGCTCCCAAATATAAGAATTAAAGGCCTCGTTATAAGCCCAAAGCTTTACGAACATTCCCTTCCATCAGTACCTCTGCTGGATTCTCAAGCGCTTCTTTTATGGCCACTAACGTACCCACACTTTCGCGACCGTCAATGACGCGGTGGTCGTAGCTCAATGCAACGTACATCATGGGGCGAATGACTACTTCACCATCAACTGCAACCGGGCGCTGAATAATGTTGTGCATGCCTAAAATGGCACTTTGTGGGGGGTTGATGATTGGTGTAGAAAGCATAGAGCCAAAAACGCCACCGTTGGTAATGGTAAAGGTTCCTCCTGTCATCTCATCCACGGTGATTTTACCGTCTCGTACCTTTGTTGCTAGGCGACCTATTTCACTTTCTACCCCAGCGAAATCTAAGGTTTCTGCGTTGCGAACGACAGGCACCATCAATCCCTTTGGGCCACTTACAGCAACACTTACATCAACGTAATCAAAGCTCACAAGCTCGTTACCGTCAATCATGCTGTTAGTAGAAGGGTACATTTTAAGTGCACGTGTCGCAGCAAGCGTGAAGAAGCTCATAAAGCCTAATTTCACCCCGTGCTTCTCAAAAAACTCGTTTTTATATTCGTTACGCAAGTCGAAAATCGGCTTCATATCTACCTCGTTAAAGGTGGTAAGCATCGCCGTTTCATTCTTCACTGTAACTAATCTACTGGCCAATTTGCGACGAAGACTGCTCATCTTCTTGCGCGTCTGCGCACGCTCGCCGTGGTCAGATGAACCCATAGAGGCTACTGCATCAATCACATCTGCCTTAGTAATACGTCCATCTTTACCGGTTCCTTTCGCTACAGATGCGCCAGTTTCGGCCATCATTTTCTTGGCAGCAGGGGAAGCCGTGCCTGTAGCGTAGGTGGTAGCTGCTGGAGCTGCTGGAGCTGCCACAGGCTCTGGATTTGGTGCCGATGTCGCCGGAGCAGCACTGCCCTCTGGACGCGCGGCGCTGGTATCGATCAAACAAACGACTTGACCCACCTCAACGGTGTCGCCTTCTTCTGCTTTTAAGGTGATAATTCCACCTTCTTCTGCAGGTAATTCAAGCGTTGCTTTGTCAGAGTCGACCTCAGCAATGGCTTGATCTTTTTCTACATAGTCGCCATCGCTTACCAGCCAGGTTGCGATTTCAACTTCAGTAATGGATTCGCCTGGTGAAGGCACTTTCATTTCTAACATATCTGATAGACTTAAATGCTAAATACTCGTTCTATAGTTTCTCTTTGGCGCTGCAAGGCCACTTTATTTGATCCGCTAGCCGTCGCTGCACTTGGTGCTGGACTCACGAGAGTCAACTGTTGGTGCATTTGCCACAACATGTAGGTCCATGCCCCCATATTCGCTGGTTCTTCTTGCGCCCAAACATGCATTGCTGCGTTCGGGTATTTTGCTACTTCCTGCTTGATGGCAAGATCATCGAGCGGGTACAATTGTTCAATCCTAATAATTGCCACGTGATCCGCGCCTTGTGCTTCACGCTCGTCCGCAAGTTCGTAATACAGTTTCCCTGAACAGAAGACCACTTTCGTAACTTTTTCTGGAGCTACCGTGGAATCCGATACGATCGGTTGGAATGTACCGTGGGCCAATTCTTCCATAGTACTTTGCGCTTTTGGCAAACGCAACAAACTCTTTGGCGACATTACTACGAGCGGACGTCTGAAGTGGCGCTTGTGCTGGCGGCGAAGCAAATGATAAAAATTTGCCGGAGTAGTACAGTTCGCTACCGTCATGTTTTCCTGGGCACACATCTGCAAGAAACGCTCCAATCGAGCAGAACTGTGCTCTGCACCTTGCCCTTCGTAACCGTGCGGAAGAAGTAAGACCAAACCGTTCTGTACTTTCCATTTATCTTCCGCAGCAGAGAGGAATTGGTCAATCATGATCTGGGCGCCGTTTGCAAAATCACCGAATTGGGCCTCCCAAATGGTCAAAGTATCTGGGGATGCCATCGCATATCCGTAATCAAAACCCATTACCGCATATTCACTCAACAATGAATTATAGATGGCGAAACGGCCTTCTTTTCCAGGATATTCGTTGAGTAGGTTGACCTATTCGCCACTGTCCTCTACTTTTAAGAT
>Ga0228606_1000431_pt1 | contig 14094 bp, 9 predicted proteins | sample 7DmetaG_FD_190066 | JGI IMG/M metagenome (GOLD analysis project Ga0228606, IMG submission 190066) | Seawater microbial communities from Monterey Bay, California, United States - 7D | ecosystem: Environmental > Aquatic > Marine > Coastal | place: USA: California | collected 2016-10-26 | reverse complement strand
ATATCTGGTGCACCTTCCATAGGTTGTGTTTTTTAATGCAGTTCAAAAGAATGAAAAGCTGAGAAATTCAGCCGTTAAAAGAGGGTTAAAATCGAGTGGAAGTAGGCTATTACGTCAATTTTATGATGGTCCCATCCACTATACCATAATACGTCCCTGGCACCCTGAGGGGATGCTGACCAGTAAATGTGCCGAATGCGGGCAAAACGCAGAGCCACTGGTTCGAATAAAAGGCCTTGATTCTAGCGCGCGAACGTCCTTTTCCGCGCAAAGCAACGCCAGGATGTAGATGTCCGCAAATAAGAAAAACATCTTTAGCGAGGCTTGGGAACCTTTGCTGGGCAGCCTCCACAGTGAACGGTGTATCGGTGTCAAAATCTGCACCCGGTGGCTCATGCAAACAAAGTAGCGGTCCTATGGTCCATTCGTCCACTACGCTTAGCTGTTTCCATTCGGGAAGATCAAAATCGTGATTGCCTTTCACTAAGATGAAGGTATGCTCTGGGTGCGCATTTAATAGAAGCTGTAGCGTTTGCGTTTCTTTGTTTTGAAGACCATGAAAAACATCGCCTAAGAAGACGACAGTGGACCCCGGATGTGAACCAAAAACTCGCTTCAGCTGGCTTATGTTTTTTGCATGCAATCCTTGTGGTGTAGGAATACCAGCCTTCCTGAAAACTCCCGATTTTCCTAAATGAACATCCGCAATGAGCAATGTATTGTGTTCGGGTATAAAGGCAGAGCCGTCGCTGTTTAAGCGCAGCAATGTATCACCGAAGCGTACCTCAGTTCTTTGCATTGTTATTTAAAAACGCTGCGTTGAAAAACAAAGAGTAGACCCACTCCAGTGGAAATGGAGACATCCGCAATATTGAAAATGGGACGGAAAAAAGTAAAAAATTGGCCGCCCCATATAGGGAGCCATCCGGGCAACTCACCAGCGTATAGCGGGAAATAGAGCATATCTACAACGCGTCCTTGGAGCACTGGAGCATAGCCGCCGGATTCCGGAAGAAATGTAGCTACTTTACCTAAGGATTCTGAAAAAACAAGACCATAATACAGCGAGTCTAAAACATTTCCTATGGCTCCGGCTAGAATGAGACTGATCCCCCAAGTTGCAACACTGGTCGCACCGGACTTAATGGTATTACGGAGCCACCAAATGATACCGCAAATCGCGATAATTCGAAAAACAGTAAGTGCAAGTTTTCCGGCTACGCCACCCCATTCAAGCCCGAAGGCCATACCAGGGTTTTCTGTAAAATGAATGTAAAACCAGGAGGTGATTTCATGACTTTGCCCTAAATACATTGTCGATTTGACCCACAGCTTGGTGGCTTGATCGACAAAGAGCACTCCTAAAACTATGAGTAGTGCTTTTCTCAACGCTGGTTTAGTTTCGCTTCCATGCTTAAAGTAGCATGTGGAACCAATTTTAATCGTTCTGCATCAATCAATTTACCCGTTACACGACAAACGCCGTAGGTTTTGTTTTCGATACGGATCAATGCATTTTTAAGGTCGCGAATAAACTTTTCTTGGCGAGTGGCCAGCTGCGAATTACGCTCTTTGCTCATTACTGAAGAACCTTCTTCGAAGGATTTGAACTGTGGTGAAGTATCGTCTGTACCGTTGTTCTTATCGTTCGCAAATTGCTCACGCAATAGGTCCAAGTCCTGCTCAGCTTTTTCTATTTTCTTCTGAATGATTTCTTTGAACTCTGCAAGTTCAACATCACTGTATTTACTTTTATTCTCTTCAGCCATAGTTTCTTATGTTTAAAGGGTTAGGCTTTCTTAGTCTAGGAAAAGCTCGAAAATAAACTATTTCTTGAAAATAGAAATATTAATTTTTTCGCCCTCAATTTCAACAGTTTCACCTGCATTATTGCCAAAAGTGATGGCATCTGCAAGTACCTCGTCTTTAATGTACGCCATAAATGGTGTAATGCCTAATTCTAATGAATCCGACCCTGCTATTTGCACATCGATTCGATCTACTACGTCTAAACCGCTCGATTTTCTCAAGTTTTGTAGGCGGTTTACCATTTCACGCGCCAAGCCTTCATTACGCAAGGCGTCCGTAAGCGTTGCATCCAGGGCAACAGTCAACCCATCACTGGTGGCGACGAGCATTCCAGGGATATCTTCAGTAACCACCTCCGCGTCAATCAAATCAACACGTACCGTTTGGCCTTGATCTTCGAATTCAACAAAACCCCTGTTTTCAAAGCCATCAACGGCTGCACTGTCCATTGCCTGAAAATAGGTCTTCACTGCTTTCATATGACGTCCTACTTTCGGACCTAATGCTTTAAAATTCGGCTTGACCTTTTTTACAAAAATACCAGCATCTGGAGTGATGACTTCTAGCGCTTTTACGTTCACTTCTGCCAGCAAAATGGACTGAATACTTTCGAGCAATTCTTTATCTCCTTCGTTTAACGCAGGTACCAAAACACGGGCAAGCGGCTGTCGAACTTTGAGGTTCTCTTTCTTACGGATGGAGAGCACCATTGACGTTAACTGGCGGGCAAGATTAATTTTCTTTTCTAAGGGAGCATTAATCGCTTGTGCATTTACAGTAGGGAAGTCCGTGAGGTGTACGCTGGATTTTCCGGTCTTTGAAATGCCTGAATAAAGGTCGGTGTACAATTGGTCCGCATAAAAGGGAGCAAGCGGCGCCATGAGTCGACTCAACGTTTCTAAACACGTCCAAAGCGTTTGATAAGCACTAATCTTATCTGTTTCATAGGCGCCCTTCCAAAAACGACGACGGCCTAAGCGCACATACCAATTCGAAAGTTTTTCTGTTGTGAACTCCTGGATCGGTCGGAATGCACGGGTGGGTTCAAATGCCTCCATTCCGTCTTCCACTTTAGCAATAAGACTGTGGAGTTCAGATAAAATCCACTGGTCCATTTCGGGGCGTTCATTCAATGGAATCTCTGCTTCTTCATAACGGAAGCCGTCTACATTCGCGTACAAGGCGAAGAAGGCGTACGTATTATGCAGAGTGCCGAAGAATTTTCGACGTACTTCCTGTAACCCATCAATGTCAAACCGTAAGTTGTCCCAAGGCGCAGCATTGGTCAATAAATACCAACGTAGTGCATCGGCACCATATTCATCCATCGTGGTAAATGGATCAACGGCGTTTCCTAAACGTTTTGACATCTTCATTCCGTTCTTGTCCAGGACTAAACCGTTAGAGATGACATTTTTGTAAGCGACGGTATCGAAAACCATAGATGAAATGGCATGAAGGGTAAAGAACCAGCCGCGCGTTTGATCTACTCCTTCTGCAATGAAGTTCGCAGGAAACGCACCTCCATCCTCTACTTTCTCTTTATTTTCGAAGGGATAATGCCATTGTGCGTAGGGCATGGAGCCGCTGTCGAACCAAACGTCGATCAAGTCACTTTCGCGCTTCATTGCTTTGCCTGATGGACTTACCAATACAACGGTATCCATGATATGACGGTGCAAATCTATTTTCGAGTAGTTTTCGTCGCTCATGTCCGTTGGGTCAAAATCACCCATTGGATTTGCGTCCATGAAACCGGCTGCAATCGCTTTTTCAATTTCTTCTTTGAGTTGGGCCGCACTCTCAATACAAACGTGTTCGTCGCCTTCCTCTGTGCTCCAGATGGGCAATGGAATGCCCCAAAAACGCGAACGACTCAGGTTCCAATCGTTAAGGTTTTCCAACCAATTCCCAAAACGTCCCGTTCCCGTAGAAGCCGGTTTCCAATTGATGGTTTTATTCAACGCAATCATCTGGTCCTTTTTCTCAGTCGATTTTATAAACCAGCTGTCTAAGGGGTAGTATAAGACCGGTTTGTCCGTACGCCAGCAATGTGGATAGCTGTGCTCGTACTTCTCAATCTTGAACGCTTTATTTTCAATTTTTAATTTCAAAGCAATACGCTCATCCACGCTGAGGTAGGCTTTCAGCTCAGGTATAATAGGCTTCAATAACGCCTGTTGCTTCGCCAATTCCTCCTCTTTTTCTTCTTCGGTGAGGTATTCCGCTTTAATGTATTCTTCTCCAAAGCCAAACATAGAATCGGCCAATTCAGGACGAAACTTTCCTCTTAAATCTACCAACGGAACTAGATTGCCTTGCTCGTCTTTCACCAGCAATGGAGGTACACCAGCATCGGCGGCAACTTTAGCATCGTCTGCGCCAAAGGTGGGCGCTGTGTGTACGATTCCGGTTCCGTCTTCTGTGGTTACAAAATCTCCTGGAATAATTCGAAAAGCATCTTCTGGGCGCTCATTTGGCAGTGCGTACGGCATGAGTTGCTCGTATTTCAAGCCTACTAAGTCTGTACCCGAAACCGTTTTCTCGATCTGATACGGAATCTTTTTTGCCCCTGCTTCGTAGCTAGTCGTATCTCCTTCCACGAATTTTTTGCCAAAGAGTTTCCCTAAAAGTGGCGTGGCAGCAATGATGCTTACTGGCTCGTGTGTGTATTGGTTAAAAGTGTGGACTAAACTGTATTCTATTTTGGGACCTACAGTTAATGCTGTATTTGACGGCAAGGTCCATGGAGTAGTGGTCCAGGCGAGGAAGTGAACGGTCGCGGCGCCGAAGAGCGCTTCACTTTGCCCGTTATTTATCATTTTGAATTGGGCAACGACGGTATTGTCTTTGACATCCTGGTAGCAGCCCGGCTGATTCAGCTCGTGTGAGCTCAATCCCGTACCCGCTTTTGGTGAATAGGGTTGAATGGTATAGCCCTTGTAAATCAAGCCCTTTTTGTAGAGTTGCGAGAGCAGCCACCATACACTTTCCATGTACTTCGGCTCATAGGTCACATAGGGTTTGTCCATGTCCACCCAATAGCCCATTTGATCTGTCAGATCTTTCCAAATGCCGGTATAACGCATGACCGCGGTGCGGCACGCATCGTTGTATTCCTCAATAGTGATGGACTTCCCAATGTCCTCTTTTGTAATACCCAATTCTTTCTCAACACCCAATTCTACCGGTAAACCGTGCGTATCCCATCCCGCTTTGCGATCTACGAGGTAGCCTTTTTGCGTTTTATAGCGACAAAACACATCTTTTAAGGAGCGTCCCATAACGTGATGAATACCCGGAAGTCCATTCGCGCTTGGAGGACCTTCAAAGAAAATCCATGGCTCCGCATCCTTGCGTGCAACGAGCGTCTGTTCAAATAAATGCGATTGCTTCCATTTGGCTAAAACAGCTTTATGGATGCCTGCAAGGTCGAGATGGGCGTATTCTGGAAATGTACTCATGAGGTTATTCTACAGTAGCGATACACTTAAGTTCTATGGCAATGGGCGTAGGTAGGCTGTTGATTTCTACGGTAGTTCGGCACGGTTGGTTCTCTTTGAAGTATTCTGCGTAAATGCGATTGAACGTATGAAAATCACGTTTCATATCAACAAGAAATACTTGTACATCAACCAATTCTTCCCAAGAAGAACCGCTCGCTTCTAAAATCGCCTTCACGTTTGCAAAAACGCTGTGTACCTGTGCTTCAAAATCGAAAGCTTTAAAATTGCCATTGTGATCCAATTCCAATCCGGGAACCCCGCTATCATTCGCATCGCTTCCTGCCGTTCTAGGACCTACTCCTGAGAGGAATAACAGGTTACCAACTTTTCTGGCATGCGGGTACAAACCAACTGGTTTTGGGGCGGTTGAGGTTGAGATCTTGCTTGAATCGGCCATATCACTTCTTTATTAAGTCTGCAAAAATAGGGAATGCACATGGGAAGCCCTTCATGAAATGGCAACAGGTTCAAAGAAAACTTAGTGTTATTTGTACACTTAGTACAATTTGTTATATATTTGCAACTGTATGTGAAGATTGGTGGTTCTTTCTTTTCATGCTTCTGTGATAGGTTCTAGGGGCTATTTGGCAGAGTTTTCAAGGTGTTACTGAGCCGATTTTTAACACCTGAGAATCCTTCCAAATTCCCCTTTTTTTGTGCCCAAAATGTTCGTTTTACGCGATTTTCACCCTGCCAATGTGTCTATTTTCAGAGGAAAGTTTCGAATTGGCCCTTTTTTAGCAGTCATAAAAGTCTACCCTTCGGGTACAACCTATTATTTTTGTAGACTATTTATAAGAATCTGACAGCCTCATGCTGAAACTCATATCCAAACTCGTGGGATCGAAAAGTGACCGCGATCTGAAAAAATTACAGCCTTACGTAGAATCTGTAAATGCATTTGATGCGGCGCTCATAACCATGAGCAATGATCAGTTGCGTGAGCGTACGGTTGCGTTCAAAGCGAGTATCGCGGAAGCGACGGCTGAAACAAAAGCATCTAAGGATGCACTTTATGCGCAGATTGATGCTACGCAGGATTACGATGCTCGTGAGCCGTTGTACGAAGAAATAGAAGCTTTAGACGCTCAAGAACTTGAACTGATTGAAGGTGTATTGAGCGCCATACATCCGGAAGCCTTTGGTGTAATGCGTGAGACCGCCAGACGTTTTAATGCGGGTGATGTTCGTGCCACTGCGACAGCATTGGACAGAGAATTGGCAAAAAGTCACGCTCATATTACCCTAGACGGAGATGAAGTGATCTATTCAAATTCTTGGAAGGCTGCAGGTGGAGACATTACCTGGAACATGGTGCACTATGACGTCCAGTTGATCGGTGGAACGGTCTTGCATCAAGGAAAGATTGCGGAGATGGCTACGGGTGAAGGAAAAACACTCGTTGCGACCTTACCCGTCTATTTGAACGCACTTCCGCAGCGCGGGGTGCACGTGGTTACGGTAAACGACTACCTCGCGAAACGGGATAGTGAATGGATGGCTCCAGTATTTAATTTTCATGGGTTAACGATCGATTGTATCGATAAACACCCTTCGAATTCTGAAGAGCGTCGTGCCGCTTATTACAGCGATATCACTTACGGTACAAACAATGAATTTGGTTTCGATTATTTGCGCGACAATATGGCGCGCCGTCAAGAAGATCGCGTTCAGACGCGCGGACATCACTTCGCTATTGTGGATGAGGTGGACAGCGTCTTGATTGACGATGCACGAACGCCGCTTATCATTTCTGGCCCTACACCAAAGGGCGATCAGCATCAGTTCAATGAGTTGAAATCGTATGTAGAAGCATTGATGACGGCACAAAAGGCATTGGTTCAGAAAGAATTGGCTGAAGCAAAGAAATTGATCAGTGAAGGCGATACCGAAGAGGGTGGTGTGAAATTATTACGCGCCTACCGCGGACTCCCTAAGTCGAAGCCGTTGATTAAATTCTTGTCGCAAGACGGTATGAAGTCACTGCTCCAGAAGACGGAGGCGAATTACATGCAAGAGCAAGGCAAGAAAATGAAACTCATTGATGAGGAAATGTATTTCATTATTGAGGAGAAAAACAATCAAATTGATTTGAGTGGTAAAGGGGTCGATCTGATCTCTAAGAATACCGCAAAAGACTTTTTCGTCATGCCCGATATTACGTCTGAACTTAGTGCGCTGGAAGATGCTGGACTGAGTGCGGAGGAAAAGGCGGCGAAGAAGGATGTGATCATGCGCGATTACGGAGTTAAATCCGAGCGCATTCATACCGTCAACCAGTTGCTCAAAGCGTACGCCCTGTTCGAAAAAGATACGGAGTACGTCATCATGGACAACAAAGTGAAAATTGTCGATGAACAAACCGGCCGTATCATGGAAGGACGCCGTTATTCTGACGGTCTTCACCAGGCTATTGAAGCGAAGGAAAATGTGAAAATTGAGGCTGCGACGCAGACCTATGCGACCATCACACTTCAGAACTATTTCCGCATGTACCATAAGCTTGCGGGGATGACAGGTACTGCAGAAACGGAAGCAGGTGAGTTTTGGGAAATCTATGAATTAGAAGTAGTGGTGATCCCAACCAACCGTCCGATCGCACGTGATGATCGCGATGATATGGTGTTTAAAACCAACCGCGAGAAATACAATGCAGTCATTGAAGAGATTGCAACACTGCGCGATGCGGGACGCCCTATATTGGTAGGTACTACGTCTGTGGAAATTTCCGAACTCTTGAGCCGTGCGCTGAAGATTCGTAAAGTACCGCATCAAGTATTAAACGCAAAAATGCACCAAAAAGAAGCGGAGGTTGTCGCAGAGGCAGGTAAGCCTGGCATGGTGACCATTGCAACGAACATGGCCGGTCGTGGTACGGATATTAAACTCAGCGATGAAGCAAAAGCAGCAGGCGGTTTAGCGATTATTGGTACCGAACGCCACGACAGCCGTCGTGTGGATCGCCAGTTGCGCGGACGCGCCGGACGTCAAGGTGATGTGGGTTCTTCTCAATTCTTCGTATCTCTTGAAGATAAACTCATGCGTTTGTTTAATTCTGAGCGTATTGCCGGTCTCATGGATCGTTTAGGCCTTGAGGAAGGAGAAGTGATCCAGCACAGTATGGTCAGTAAATCCATAGAACGTGCACAGAAGAAAGTCGAAGAGAACAACTTTGGAACACGTAAACGCTTACTAGAGTATGATGATGTAATGAATAGCCAGCGTACGGTGATTTACAAACGTCGTGCAAATGCCTTGAGCGGTCAGCGCATCAAAGTGGACATCGCTAATATGATGTATGATACTTTGGCTGATTTAGTAGAAGGTTACCAGCCAGCAAAAGATTTTGAAGGGTTTAAATTGGACTTCTTCAGAACCTTTGCTTTCGATCCTAATCTTGACGCTGAGACCTTCACTACAGGTGCCATTGATGATTTAGCAAATGACCTATTCAGTCAAGCCAGTACTTTCTATCGCGAGAAGGGAAATCGAATAGCTACGGCTGCATTACCAGTTTTTAAACAGGTTGTAGAGGACCCTAAGAATAATTTTGACAAGATCCTTGTGCCTATTACGGACGGGAACAAAGCTTTACAGGTAACCTCTGTACTTGAGGAGGTGATTAATTCTACAGGTCAATCGCTCATATCGGACATTGAGAAAGGCATTTCTATTGCCATTATTGATGACCAATGGAAAGAGCATTTACGTGCCATGGATGATTTACGTCAAAGTGTACAAGGCGCTGTCTACGAGCAGAAAGATCCGTTGTTGATCTATAAGTTTGAATCTTTCGAATTGTTTAAATCGCTCGTTTCTAGTGTGAATCAGGAAATCGTGAGCTTCTTGTTCCGAGGTGATCTGCCAGCTAATGATCCCAGCAGTGTGCGTCGAGCCCCGGCTTCACAACCCAAACAACCGAAACTCCAAGAGAGTCACCCTGGATCCGATGGATCTTCAACGCCGTCCGCTAGAACTCCGCAACAGCCGCGACCAAAGCCAACGCCGGTTGTGAATACGGGTAAAACCTACGGACGAAACGACGCAGTGACCATTGTGAACATGCAATCCGGTGAAGAGCGCAATGTGAAATACAAAAAGGCCGAACCGCTGCTACAACAGGGCTGGGTTATAAAAGAATAATTTGATGTTCTGGACGGCACTAACGCGTGTTTTATTACGCAACAGGTTGGCATGGTTAGTTACCGTGGCCTTGGCGACTGCTTTTATGGCATACCAAGGGACTTCTGTCGCGATGACCTATGAATTCGCGAAATTGATGCCGGAATCGGATTCAGTTTCTATAGAATACGACCAACTGGTAGAGGAATTCGGACAAGTGTCGAATACCGTTGTGATTGCCATGGAAGACGCTGATTTCTTTAAGCGCGAGCATCTCGAGCAGTGGCTCGAATTGATGTCAGATTTAAAGGCAGTAGATGGTATAGAGCATGTACAAAGCCTGACTGAAGCGTATGGATTATACGTAGACAGTGTCTCCGAAAAATTGGCTCCAGATACGCTGTTTCAATTTTTACCTGAAAACGGTGAAGAAGAAATTGCGCTAGAAGCCCGAGTGAAAAGCTGGCCATTCTACAAGGGAATTTTATATCAAGGCGATACGTATATGGCCGTTTTGCGAATCGATGAAAATCGATTGTACAATAAAGAAATTGTTCCCGTAATTGAGAATGCAAAAGCCATAATTCTAGCATGGGAAGCAAGCGCTGGAAGAGACCTTCACATGTCCGGCTTACCATGGATTCGCATCGCAAATGCCAGTGCATTAGAGACGGAGATTTACCGTACTGTGGTGCTAACACTGCTGGTGACGATTATCATTTTCTACCTCTTTTTAAAGAGCTTCCGGGCAACAGCGATTTCGATAATGATTGTTGCGTTAGGTGCTGTTTGGGCCTATGGAATCATGGGGCTTTTCGGTTATGGATTAACGCTACTCTCTTCCTTGATTGCGCCGTTGATTATTGTTATCGGCGTTCCAAATTGTATTTACCTCATCAATAAGTACCACCAAGAGTATAAAAAGCACGGCCATCAAATCAAGGCCATTCAACGTGTAGTAAGCAAGGTGGGGTACATCGCGCTGATCACAAATACGACTACAGCATTAGGTTTTGCTGCATTCATTCTTACCAGCAGTGAAAACTTAATAGAGTTTGGCGTCGTCAGTTCCCTCAGTATTCTCGCCGTTTTTATTTTGTCACTTGTTCTTGTCCCTATCATTTACAGTTATGTAAGTCCTCCAAAAGAGCGTCACCTCAATCATTTCGATGTGGCTTGGCTTATATCGTTTTTGGATTTTCTGGACGATGCTGTTGAAAATAAGCGTAAATGGGTCTATGGGATTACCGGTGTGGCAGTAATTGCAGCCGTTTATGGCGTTACGCTGATTCAAACGGCCGGTAACCTCACCGCCGACTTTAATAAAAAGAAGCAGGTTTATAAGGATGTCAAATACTTTGAGCATGCCGTAGGAGGCGTTGTGCCATTAGACATCATCATAGATACCAAGCGCGAGGGCGGGGTAGAACGGCTCAGCACACTCCGTCGCATAGAACAGTTGCAAGACAGTTTAAATGCAATGCCAGAGTTGAGTCGATCTGGTAGTATTGTGGACTTCGTGAAATTTGCAAAGCAGGGTGTAATGTTTGGTAATCCAGATTTGTACGAACTGCCATCACGCTCGGAGCAGCAGTGGTTACTTACATATTTACCACGCGGTATGAAGGACGAATCGGGATTAGCGAATTCTATGGCTACCGCCGATGGCCGTAAAGCTCGTATCTCCGTGCAAATGGCTGACCTCACCACACCAGAAATGCGTGTCTTGACGGATGAGGTGAAGCGTCTCGTTTCACAAATTTTCCCTGGCAATAATTTTGACGTCAGTATCACCGGTGCTTCGATTAAATTTATTCGTTCCACGAGCTACCTCATCAATAATTTGATACTCTCATTATTGCTGGCAATCATTGCCATATCTATAATCATGGCGTTATTGTTCATGAGCGCACGCATGGTTTTGATATCACTCATTCCTAATCTTATACCCATGCTTATCACAGCCGGTATTATGGGCTATGCTGGAATACCTTTGAAACCTTCAACCATACTCGTATTTAGTATTGCATTCGGCATTTCTGTCGACGACAGCTTGCATTTTCTTGCGAAATACAGACAGGAGTTAAAAGCAAACGGTTGGAATATCAAATGGGCGGTAAAGAGCTCCATTCTTGAGACGGGCCTCAGCATGTTCTATACCTCTGTGGTCTTGTTCTGCGGTTTTTCTGTCTTTATGACGTCAAGTTTTGCGGGCAACCAAAGTTTAGGGTTACTTACTGCCATTACGCTCTTTGTTGCGATGTTAAGCAATCTATTAGTTCTCCCTTCGTTCTTAATGTCCATGGAAAAATGGGTCACGAAGAAAGATTTAAGCGAAAACATTCTCGATATTTATGATTCCGAGGTAGGAACCGAGGACGAAGAATAAGCACTATGAAAGGAATACTACTGGCCGGAGGCTCCGGTACCCGACTCCATCCACTAACCCTTGCGGTGAGTAAGCAGTTGATGCCGGTCTACGACAAGCCGATGATTTATTACCCGCTCAGTACTTTGATGCAGGCGGGTATTCGCGAGATTCTAATCATTACTACGCCGCACGATGCTCCGTTGTTTAAGAAGCTGTTGGGTGACGGATCTAGTTTAGGCTGCGTGTTTGAATACACCGTTCAAGAGCAACCTGAAGGTCTTGCCCAAGCATTCATATTAGGAGAGAAGTTTATCGGAGAGGATAGCGTTGCACTTATTCTAGGCGATAACATTTTTTACGGTTCTTCCATGGCGCAGGTCTTGCAACAAAGTAAAGATCCTTCTGGAGGTATGGTATTCGCTTACCGCGTAAGCGATCCTGAGCGTTACGGTGTAGTGGAATTTGATGGGAATATGAAGGCCCTTTCTATTGAGGAAAAACCACCGCATCCGAAAAGTGATTATGCCGTTCCTGGTTTGTATTTCTACGACAATAGAGTGGTAGAGATTGCTAAGAATTTGAAGCCAAGCCCGCGCGGCGAATTGGAAATTACAGACGTGAATAGGCGTTACCTGGAATGGGGTGAACTGGAAGTTGGGGTACTGGACCGCGGAACTGCCTGGTTAGATACCGGTACTTTTGCGAGTCTTCAACAGGCTGGACAGTTTGTGGAAGTCATCGAAGAACGCCAGGGTTTGAAGGTGGGTTGTATAGAAGAAATCGCCTACGAGCAAGGATTTATTGATGCGGCGCAGCTAGAACAATTGGCGCAACCGCTCGTTAAAAGTGGGTACGGAAAGTACTTACTGAAATTGCTCAAATAACATGAAACACCTTACCGCCTTACAAGACCTTTTTCAAGCCGAAGTAGACCAATTAAATTTGGGAACGGCGCCATCAAAGTTGTACGATCCCATGCATTACATTATGCAATTGGGTGGAAAGCGTCTACGACCAATCTTAAGTTTAATGGGTGCCGGTATTTATGGCGATCCATCGAAAGCCATGCCGCAAGCTATGGCGATAGAGCTCTTCCATAATTTTTCGCTCATTCACGACGATATTATGGATGCGGCGCCTTTGCGCCGCGGTAAAACTACAGTTCACAAAAAATGGGACGATAATGTAGGCATACTCTCGGGTGATGGTATGTTGGTCAAAGCCTATCAATACCTTGGGCAATGTTCGCCAGCGGTTTTACCTGAGGTGCTCGAAACATTCTCACAGACCGCGTTAGAGGTTTGCGAAGGGCAGCAAATGGATATGGACTTTGAATCTATGGAAGTGGTAGCAGCTGCGACGTACATACAAATGATCCAATTCAAAACCTCAGTCTTGCTGGGCTGCGCAATGAAAGTGGGCGCATTGGTGGGTGGTGGATCAAAAAAAGATGCAGACGCCTTGTACCAGTTCGCCCTCTTGTTAGGGACTTCGTTCCAAATCAAAGACGATTTTCTAGATGTCTATGGCGATCCTGAGAAGTTTGGAAAGCAAGTAGGAGGCGATATTCTAAGCAATAAAAAAACTTTACTATGGATCGAAGCGCAGCGTCGCGCAGCGATTCAAAATATAGACTTCGGTGCCTATGCAGCGATGGAACCTAGCGAAGAAAAGGTGCATAGCTTTCAGGAATTGTATAAAATCTTGGGAGTGGATGCCTATGCCAAAGAACAAATTGACCACTATTACGATTTGAGTCTACAGGCGTTAGATTCAGTTGAGGTTCCGTCCGAAAAATTGGCTCCATTAAAGGAGTTTGCGGCTTGGCTTTATTCGCGTGAGTCTTAATTAACGAACACCTTTCCCAACCCACTATTTCGGGTTATTTTTGCCGTCTAATCACACCCATCATGAATGTATTGGTATTAGGCTCTGGCGGCCGCGAACACGCTTTATCCCATAAAATCGTTCAAAGCACGAAGTGCGAAAAACTATTCATTGCCCCCGGCAATGGTGGCACAGCCGCGCTGGGAGAGAACGTTTCGCTGGACATTGAAAGTGCCACTGAGGTGGCCGCTTTTGTAAAGGCTCACGCTATTGATATCGTTGTCATAGGTCCAGAGGCTCCATTAGTCGCTGGTGTGCACGACGGCCTAAAGAACTTTCCAGCGCTTGAAAACCTCGTGGTCGTAGGACCGCGTCAGGCTGCTGCAGAGCTCGAGGGTTCGAAAGACTTCGCGAAGGAATTCATGATGCGTAATAACATTCCAACGGCAGCATACCAGA
>Ga0228606_1000386_pt1 | contig 15098 bp, 10 predicted proteins | sample 7DmetaG_FD_190066 | JGI IMG/M metagenome (GOLD analysis project Ga0228606, IMG submission 190066) | Seawater microbial communities from Monterey Bay, California, United States - 7D | ecosystem: Environmental > Aquatic > Marine > Coastal | place: USA: California | collected 2016-10-26 | reverse complement strand
TTATCGTGAGGAAGTTGATATCCATAAGGCGTGGTTGGAGTGTTTAGACGATCCTAACTGTGACGAAACGGAATTGTTCCCAGGCTATGAAAGTCAAATTCCAGAGTCGATCAAAGATTGGCCAGGAAATGGAGTAGATGGAGAATTGCCGTACCAATTGGCGCCGTTTATAGATCGTGATGGCGATGGGGTTTACGATTTCCTTGTAGATTATCCGGCCTATGACATCGACAAAGAGTACGATTGTCGCGATAAAGAGACGGATGTGCTCTACGGTGATCAAACCATCTGGTGGGTCTACAACGACCGTGGAAACGTGCATACGGAATCGCAAGCCGGAGCGCTAGGTTTCGAAATTCGTGCCCAAGCATTTGCTTTTTCTACCAACGATGAGGTGAACAACATGACGTTCAATAACTACCGCATCATCAACCGTTCGACTTTCCGTTTGACGAATACGTACTTCTCAACTTGGTTTGATCCGGATTTAGGAAACTACACCGATGATATCATAGGTTGTGACATTGCTCGTGGTTTGGGTTACTGTTATAATTCGGATACTGAGGATGAAGGTCCATTAGGTTACGGTTTGAACCCACCAGCGGTAGGTTTTGACTTTTTCCAAGGTCCATTTGCAGATTACTATGACGGTATCGATAACGACCGTGACGGTTGTGTAGATGGTGTAAAAGATCCAGAAACTGGATTGTGTGTGGCCGAAGATCCAGCGACCGGTGTGAATGAGCGTATCATCATGAGTCACTTCATGTACTACAACAATACGGCTTCAAATATTTCAGGTAATCCAGACAATGCGACACACTTCTACAACTACATGCGTGCGCTATGGAAAAACGGTTCCGAATTGATTATCGAAACGCCTTCAGGTCCAGGTGATCAGGGGAATGGTGACGGTTTCGTTGCATCGGGTAGCGGTATTTCAACCCAGTTTGCTTACCCAGGAATGTCCTACGATACGACTGGAGCCTACCCTCCTTATGCAGCTGTAAACTGGTGGGAGAGCCCTGCAAATAAGGAAGATAAGCGTGGTTTGCACAGCGCTGGTCCATTCTCATTGGCTCCAGGTGCATTAAACTTCGTAACTACTGGTGTAGTTTGGGAACGTGACCTTATCAATAATGATCTATTTGCATCCGTAGAAAAGGTGATTATTGCGGATGATAAGGCACAGAAACTCTTTGATAACTGTTTCCAAGTATTGAATGGTCCGGATGCTCCGGATGTGGAAATTCAAGAATTGGACCGTGAACTTATTTTGAAGTTAACTTACGGACCAGGTAGTAATAATGAAGCATTTAGCTATCGTGAGCGTGATCCACTAATTACAGTTAGTCCAGACGATCGCGATTCTATTCTAAATGTAAATCCAGATTATTTTGACTATAAATTTGAAGGGTTCCAGATATTCCAATTAGCGAATAGCGACGTAAGTATTTCTGACATCTACGATCCAACGCAGAGTCGTCTAGTCGCGCAGTGTGATGTAAAAAATGGTCTTACGCAACTAATCAACTGGGAAGTAGATCCAGATTTGAATGCGCTTGTGCCGCAGGACATGACGCTAACGACCAATAATGGCGGTGTATTTACATCTTTCCAGATAGGTGAAGACGTATTTGCCACAGGTGATCGTTCATTGATCAACCATAAGGAATACTACTTTACGGTCATCGCCTATGGACAGAACCAATACCAAGTGTTCAATCCAACGATAGCTCCGGGTGGTCAAAAGATACCATTCCTTGCCGGTCGTCGTAATATTAAAACCTACACAGCTATTCCTCATCAGATCGATTCTGAAAAGGGAGGAACCATTCAGGTAGCACAATATGGAGATGGACCAGAAATCACCCGTTTAGACGGCGTCGGTAACGGTGGCGGTGAACTTGAACTTACTTTAACAGAAGTGAAAGACATCATGGACGGTAACGGTAGTGGTCAACCGACGTATATGGGAGGTTTAGGACCTGTTGCTATCAAGGTCGTAGATCCTTTAGAAGTGAAAAATGGAGAATATACGTTAACGCTTGATGGTGCTAATGGAAACGCACAATGGGAAATTACGGATGGAGCCGGTACTGTTATAGCTTCGGCGGATACTACCATCTCATTCTATAATGAACAAATCATTCCAGACTTAGGACTATCCGTTGCGATGCAACAAGCTCCAGCACCGGGTGGTGATGATGAAGGCACCTATGATAATGGTGTGATTTTCTCTGAAATCATATATGAGGACCCTTCCAAAGAGTGGTGGTTTGGTATTAAAGATGATAAGAGCTATACTCCGTTCAATTGGATTTTAGCGGGAACCAATACTAATCCAACTGAGGAACCGGCTACCTTATACCCGGATCAAAATGGTGACGCGAAAGGTGATTTCGAGAACATTGTAAATGGTACTTGGGGGCCTTATATGTATGCTTCTGCAAACAATCGCTCTGTGGTAGGGGGATTTGACAATTATGGCATGGGACCTGCGCAGAGCATTGGTAGAAACCTCAATGATGCTTCTGATCTTCATTCAGTTGACATCGTGTTCACAACGGATGTGAGTAAATGGACCCGTGTTCCAGTTTTCGAAATGGCTGAAGATGCAGGATTGAGCGAGCATGGCGACAAGAAATTGACCCAGCGCCAAGATACTTCTTGGACCCTTGAAAATGGGGCTTTAAAAAGAGCACCAGGTATGGAGCCAGGTTGGTCTTACTTCCCTGGATATGCGATAGACATTGAAACGGGTAAGCGTTTGAATATGGCCTTTGGTGAGAACTCATGGTTACCGGGTCAGAATGGAAATGATATGCTATGGAATCCAACGGCGATGCTATTAATGCTTCCTGGAAGCACAGTTAATGGAGGTTATGTCTTTGGTGGTCAACACGTGATCTATGTCTTTGCCGATGAAGATAAGATTGGCGGTACAAACACCAATCTTGAATACCAGGGCGCTAATCCAAATGATTGGCCATTGAAAGACTTGATGGCGGATCTAGTAAAAACGGGCGGTTTAGGAAATATAGCTAAGGCGAATTTTTGGAGAGCATGTCGTTGGATCGGTATGCCAACTCTACGTCCAGGCAATAATTTCGATCCGTACACAGAATTACCAACTCAAACGCGTATTCGTATCCGTATGAACGCTGCGTACGCGAATAGAGATTTGGCAGATGCTCCAAACGATGGTAATCCACAGTTCTTGTTTAACACTGCTAATATTGCGACTAGAACTTACCAGGATACCATTGGTAAAGGTGCAATGGAGACTATTCGTGTAGTACCTAATCCATACTATGGGTTTAGTACATACGAAGCATCACAGTTAGATAATCTTGTTAAGATTACTAATTTGCCAGAAACATGTACCATAAGCATTTTCACACCGAACGGTACGATGATTCGTCAGATCCGTAAGGACAACAGTATGACTTATGTGGAATGGGATTTGAAAAACACCTACAATGTACCTATTGCATCAGGTGTTTATATTATCCATATCGACGCTGGCGCGCTCGGTGAAAAAATTGTGAAATGGTTCGGCGCGTTACGTCCGGTCGATTTGAACTCATTCTAAGCGAAAAATACCTATGAAATTGAAATCTTACATCGCAGCTTTTCTTTCTGTAGCCCTTATGGGTACAGCGAATGCAGGTAACCCTCAACGTGCAGGTTCTGCAGGTGCGGGCGAATTATTAATAAATCCTTTTGCGCGCTCCGCAGGATGGGGTTCAGTGAACGTAGCTGGTGCTACAGGGATGGACGCGACTTTCTTGAATATTGCGGGTATTGCAGCGACGGATCTGAACACACAAGTCACCTTCAACAACACGCAGTGGTTGGTTGGAGCAGGCATTAATATGAACGGAGCTACACTCATCCAGCGTGTAAGTGATGTTGGTGTTCTTAGCTTAGGTTTATCCGCCTTTGATTACGGCCAGTGGGAAGTAACTACGGAAGACCAGCCTGAAGGAACTGGAGCGACGATTAGTCCTCAGAGTTTGATCATTAACATGGGGTACGCTCAGAAGTTTACTGAGAATATCTATGGAGGAGTTAACGTGAAGCTTTATAGTAGTTCTATCTCCAATTTAAACACCAACGGTGTTTGTTTTGATGCAGGTGTTCAGTACCGTACTGGCGAAGACGACCGATTCAAATTTGGAATCACTTTGAAAAACGTTGGGCCTAGTATCACCTACGAGGGTGATGGTTTTGGTATAACCTTACCGGTTCCAACCTATGGTGTGGCATATTCTCAGACGTTCGAAAGCCGTTCTGCTAAGTTTGAATTGCCTACTCAGCTCAGTATCGGTACTTCATACGATTGGTTTGTTGAGAACGGGAAAATCACAGGAGCGCTAAACTTCAGCTCAAACGCATTTGAGAAAGACACGTATCACGCCGGAGTTCAATACAGCTTGAAGGATCTTTTCCAGATCCGTGTGGGCTATAAGGCCTTTGATAACCGTGCAGACGATCTAGGAACAAGTGCCATCTCAGGAATCTGTGGTGGATTTAGCTTTAATGTACCTACAAGTGATGAAGGTAGCTTCGCTATAGATTATTCGTACCGCGGTACGACATCGGCATTCGGAGGTATTCACTCTATTGGTGTGCGCATCAACTTGTAATAGATAAAATACTAACTTTGTACCTACAGGAGAGGCCATTATGGCCTCTTTTTTAGTAATACCATTGACTATGTCATCAGTAAGTTATTACACAGCAGAAGGGCTTAAAAACCTTAAGGCAGAATTGGAACACATGAAGAATGTGGAGCGCCCTAAAATCTCGCAGCAGATTGGAGAAGCGAGAGATAAGGGAGATCTTAGTGAAAACGCAGAATACGATGCGGCCAAAGAGGCGCAAGGCATGCTTGAGATGAAAATCTCAAAGCTTGAAGATACGCTCGCTGGTGCTCGGGTTCTGGATACGGCAAATATTGACCTTTCTAAGGTTGGTGTGCTGACAAAGGTGAAATTAAAAAATGTCACCAACGGTGCTACCATGATTTACAGTCTAGTCGCAGAGAAAGAAGCAGACATAAAGCAAAGCAAGATTTCCGTATCAAGCCCAATAGGTAAAGGACTTTTGGGTAAGAAGGTCGGCGAAATCGCTGAAATTCAAGTACCTCGCGGTGTTATGAGTTTCGAGATATTAGAGATTACTTCCGCTTAATACGTAGAGCGATGGAAAGCATCTTCACAAAGATCATCAACGGTGAAATTCCTTGTTACAAAGTAGGGGAGAATGCTTCAAATATTGCTTTTCTAGACATACGTCCGTTAAAGCGTGGTCACGTCTTATGTGTTCCTAAGTTGGAGGTAGATGAATTGTATGAGCTGCCTTCGGAAGACTATGTGAGTCTTATGGAATTTGCCCAACGCGTTGCGCGTGCTTTGAAAGTAGCTGCACCGTGTAAACGCATTGGTTTAATGGTTTTAGGTATGGAGGTGCCTCATGCGCATTTACATTTAGTGCCTATTGATTCTGAACATGAATTGAGTTTCTCCAATACTCCGCTGGAGTTGAGCGCAAATGAGATGGAATCTATTCGCTCGTCTATTTCAGACGCTCTGGATTCTGTTGGATAAATTGGTCCCAGCTGCTGCTCCGACCCTTTTTAGATTTAGATGTTGTTGCGCCGCTACCATGTTTAGGTGCGCTAATTCCTGTGGTTTGACTGTGATGACAAACAGCTACGGCTAGTGCATCAAAGGCATCTAAATAATTGTGTTCTATCCCTGGGAACATGGCTTGAAGCATCCCACTAACCTGTTCTTTACTGGCATTTCCATTACCGACAATGCTTTGTTTCACCAGTCTAGGACTGTATTCAAAAACTGGAATCTTCTTAGAAAGGGCGGTTGCCATACATACACCCTGAGCGCGTCCCAATTTTAGCATGGATTGAACATTTTTTCCAAAAAAGGGAGCCTCCAAAGCCATTTCGTCGGGCTTGTGTTGGTCTACAACAGCACTCAATTCATCAAATATTGTCGCAAGTCTAGTGTAGTGGTCCAATTTCGTGTTGAGTTTGATAATATCCATCATCACGGGGTGCACTTTACCTTTTTTGATGTGCACGACACTGTACCCCATTACCACTGTACCTGGATCCACACCAAGGATTATTTTATCGATGGCGTTTTCCATAGTTCTTAAATCATTAGTCCAACAATGGCTGCAGTATACAAAGAAGCCACTGTTCCTGCGATAAGCGCCTTAATACTCAACTCACTTAGGTCTTTTCTGCGGCTCGGTGCTAGTACCCCAATTCCTCCAATTTGTATACCGATGCTTGCAATGTTTGCAAAACCACAAAGCATATACGTTGATAGGATGACACTGCGCTCTGAAGTGAAGAGGCCTTCGTTTTTCATTTCAGTTAAACTAACGTAAGCGTAAAATTCATTCAAGATGGTTTTTTCTCCTAGCAGCTGTCCTACGAGCATTAGATCTGCAGGCGGCACACCTAGAATCCAAGCAATTGGGCTTAAGAGTGCGCCCATGATGAATTGGAGGGAGAACGAGTCATAGCGACCGTTGGTCACTTCCGCTGCCCATGCATTGAGGCCAGTCCACGAACCCACGCCTTCAACAAAAATGTAATTGGCACCGTAAACGATTGCTGTAAAAACAAGAAGCATGGCTCCTACATTAACCGCTAATTTCACTCCTTGTGTAGTCCCGTTTGAAATAGCATCAAGGGCATTAGATCCCATATCTGCAGAACTGATTTCTGCAACCTCAATGACATCTTCCGTTTCGGGTAGCAGAATTTTCGCGCTAATGATTGCGGCAGGAGCACTAAGTACAGAAGCGGTTAGTAGGTGTTTGGCAAAGAATAATTGGCCTTCAGGGGTGTCTCCGCCTAGATAACCAATATATGCTGCAAGTACGCCACCCGCTATGGTCGCCATACCACCACTCATTAAACTGAGTAATTCAGAACGGCTCATTCCAGCGATGTAGGGTTTCACTAGTAGTGGTGCTTCGGTTTGACCGATAAAGATGTTTCCAGCGGCGGCCAATGACTCTGCACCAGAGAGTTTTAACGTTTTCTGCATGACCCAAGCCATCGCTTTAACCACGCGCTGTAAAATGCCGTAGTAGTATAGCAGTGAGGTTACTGCGGAGAAAAAGATCACAGTAGGCAGGACCTGGAAGGCGAAAAGGTATCCAAAGTTATCGGTTTCGGTGATGAGCGATCCAAAGAGGAAGGTAGAGCCCTCGCGTGTAAAGTCTAATAATGTAACAGCGACAAGACTAAATTTTTCAAAAGCCCATGAGACCCCAGGAACTTTTAACACTGCCAAGGCGAGCACGAATTGCAAGAGCAGTCCCTTACCCACCATGGCCCAATTCACTTTACGCTTGTTCGAACTGAACAGCCATAAAACGGCGGTAAGTACCGCGATTCCCAATAAACTTCTAAGGATCATCATAGCTTGTCCAACTTATCGCGCAAACGTGCGGCTAATTCGTAATCTTCGTTTTCCACTGCTTCTGAAAGCAGTAGTTCTAATTCTTCTCGTGATTCTTCTTGTGAAACTTCTGGATGGTCGATATCATGTTCTTCCTCTATAGTGCCGGCATCTGCTTTCGTTTCCTCCTTTTCAGTGATACCCGCATGTTCCATAATTTCAGGCGTGGCGAAAATGGGACATTCAAAGCGCACGGCTAAAGCCACAGCGTCTGAAGGACGAGAATCAAAAACGTGCGGCGTACCGGCTGCATCTATGGTATATAAACTCGCGTAGAAAACACCATTCACTAATCTGTGGATGACTATTTTCTCTAAGGTTACACCCAATTCATTAAGCATGTTCTTCCAAGTATCGTGGGTAAGCGGCCGCGGCGGTGCTACAGACTTCTCCATGGCTACAGCGATACTTTGGGCTTCAGCGCCACCTATAACGACAGGAAGCTTACGGCCTCCTTCGCCGGTTTCGGCTAGAATGAGTGCGTAAGCTCCTGATTTACCTTGACTGTAGGATAATCCCTTAACAGTGAGTTCTATGTGTTGCATTTATTGTCCGGCCTTGAAGGCGCGCATCGCGTTCACCAACTGGGGAACGACTTCGAATGCATCACCTACAATGCCGTAATCTGCAGCCTTGAAAAACGGGGCTTCAGCGTCTGTATTTACTACGACAATGGTTTTTGATGCACTGACCCCAGCAAGGTGCTGGATAGCGCCAGAAATTCCTATCGCAATATACAGATTCGGGTTGACTTGGATGCCGGTTTGACCCACGTGTTCACTATGAGGTCTCCAACCGATATCGCTTACTGGTTTTGAACAAGCTGTTGCTGCTCCTAGAACCGAAGCGAGCTCCTCAATCATGCTCCAATGTTCGGGTCCCTTTAGACCTCGACCAGCGCTTACAACTACCTCAGCTTCGGGTAGGGCAACTTTACCGGAGGCTATTGATTGCTCTGTTATCCTTAGTAAATCGGTACCAGTAGCATCTAAATTCTCAACAAGGCCTTCTCCTGCGCGTTCTTGAATGCCTACACTGTTGGGTACAAAGGAAACCATGGGAAGGCCGCCTATGAGTTCGATAGTTTCAATGCCTTTTGAACTGAATGCTCCACGCTCAACAGTTACTGGGGAAACGCTGCTCGGCGTGTCTGTTGTGTTGGTACTCAAAGCACCACCGCTTAGTGCAGCTAATGCTGGAGCAATAGAACGGCCTAGACTCGTTCCTGCGATAACCATACCTGCAGAACCGTTCGTTATAGTCGCTAATTGCTGTGCCATTCCGAAGGGGGTTGCAGCAAGTGTGGTAGTCAAAATTCTGTCAGCACCGAAGGCAGCTAAAGCCGCCGGATCTGCGGCACCGCTGCTAGTAACTGCAGTAACGGTAGTCCCTGCTAGTTCAGCCCAAGATTTCGCATACGAAACGGCTTCGAATGAAGCTTTTTTGAATTGGTTATTCCAATCTTCTACAAATACAATAATTGACATAAGACTTGGAATTAAATGGCTTTCGCCTCGTTGTGTAATAAATGGACCAATTCGTCAACACTGTCGACCAATTTTACTGCAGATTTAGCCGCAGGCTTCACAAACTTCGCCGCTCGTGTCGCTGCGTCATTTTCCGTGGCTTCCAAAACTTGTAATGGCTTTGATCGGGCCGTCATAATACCGCGCATGTTAGGGATTCGGAGGTCTTTTTCTTCTACCAGTCCTTTTTTACCACCAATAACCATTGGTAGGGCACCGGCGTACGTCGAATGTCCACCGTCAATCTCGCCGGTTGCCGTGGCTGCAGAGCCGTCAATCGCGAGATCGACGCATGCATTGACAAACGGTAGGCTCAACAACGCTGCGAGCATTGCAGGTACCTGTTGTCCGTTGTAGTCAATACTTTCTTGCCCGCATAAAATTAAATCATACGCATTCGCCGCAATGTGGTTCTTGAGTTCTTTGGCTACTGTGATAGCGTCCGTAGGGGTGGCGTTAATACGTATGGCTTGATCGGCACCAATGGCAAGTGCTTTTCTAAGGGTTGGTTCAGTTTCTGGTCCACCGACATTGAGTACGGTGATGGTGCCGCCGTGGGCTTCCTTAAGGTGCAAAGCTTTGGTCAAGCTGAATTCATCGTATGGATTAATGACGAATTGGACCCCGGTGGCATCTAGTGCTGTTCCCGCCGCGTCGAAGTTGATTTTCGCAGTGGTATCGGGCACGTGGCTAATACAAACTAATAGGTTCATATAAGATATCCTTAATTATTTGACCCTAAATTTACTATGCATGCATAATAATTCCAAAGAAAAGTGGTCCGATTTACGGATTTATCTTTTCTCTAATCGGAAGCAGGAAAAGCCCATTAGTTTTTCAAGAATCGGCACAATTTTTAAGGAATGCGCAAGGAACCCACAAAAAATTGAATTTCGAACGCAGGAAAGGGTGCGCTAGGTCCTCTTTGCACCTTATATTTGCCGCCTATTACATCAAGATTTATGAAGACAATTCAGTTTAGAGAGGCCGTTTGTGAGGCCATGACCGAAGAAATGCGCCGTGATGAAAACATCTTTTTGATGGGCGAAGAGGTTGCGGAGTACAACGGTGCTTACAAAGCATCTAAAGGCATGTTGGACGAATTTGGTCCAAAGCGTGTTTTAGATACTCCTATTGCAGAATTAGGTTTTGCCGGAATTTCGGTGGGTGCAGCAATGAACGGATTGCGTCCTATCGTGGAATTCATGACCTTCAACTTTTCGATGGTTGCGATCGATCAGATCATTAACAACGCTGCGAAAATGAAGCAGATGTCGGGCGGTCAGATCAATGTCCCGATCGTTTTCCGTGGTCCTACCGCTTCCGCGGGTCAATTGGCAGCGACACACTCTCAAGCATTTGAAAGTTGGTACGCGAACTGTCCAGGCTTGAAAGTGGTGGTTCCTTCGAACCCTTACGATTGTAAAGGTCTTTTGAAAAGTGCCATTAGAGATAATGATCCTGTCATTTTCATGGAGAGTGAGCAGATGTATGGAGACAAAGGTGAGGTGCCGGAAGGAGAATACATCCTACCAATCGGTGTGGCAGATATCAAGCGCAAGGGAACAGATGTGACTATTGTTAGCTTCGGTAAAATCATCAAAGTGGCCTACGAAGCAGCTGATATTCTTGCCAAGGAAGGTATTTCTTGTGAGATCATCGACTTACGTACAGTCCGTCCTATCGACTACGCTACGGTTATAGAAAGTGTTAAGAAAACGAACCGCCTCGTTTGTCTTGAAGAAGCATGGCCTTTGGGCTCCATTGCGACGGAGATTACCTACAAGGTACAATCAGAGGCATTCGATTACCTCGATGCTCCCGTAAAACGTCTGACGACAACGGACACGCCTGCACCGTATTCACCAACCTTACTTGAGGCTTTCTTACCGCAAGTTGGACAGGTTGTTGATGCCGTGAAATCTGTGATGTACGTCAAATAAATAATAGGATTTAATCAGAGGTTCGAACGAACGACTCTAAGACTTATATTTGCAGCCCTTTCCGTAACACGGAAGGGGCTGATTATTTAAATCAAACCATAATAAAATGGAAAACATGCTTTTATTGGTACCCGTATTTGGTATCGTTGGTCTAATCTATATGTTCGTTTTACGCAATTGGGTTGTAAAACAAGATTCAGGCTCAGAAAAAATGACAAAGTTGGCAGCCTACATTAAAGAAGGCGCTTTGGCATTCTTAAATGCGGAGTACCGCATTTTGGCAATCTTCGTAGTAGTGGCAGGTGCCCTTCTAGGAATTGTTTCTTCTATCGTTGAAACCACACACTGGTTCATCGTTGTTGCATTCGTTATTGGTGCAGTATTCTCTGCAGTAGCAGGAAACATCGGTATGCGTATAGCAACGGATTCTAACGTAAGAACTACAGAGGCCGCTCGTACCTCATTACCGCAAGCGTTGAAAGTATCTTTCCGTGGTGGTACTGTAATGGGATTGGGTGTTGCCGGTCTAGCCGTTTTCGGTTTAGGTGTATTGTTCATTGTACTATCTAACTGGTTTATTTCAGACAATCCTAATAATTACTACGACGAGATGGTTAAAGTTCTGGAGGCATTGGCTGGTTTCTCACTAGGCGCTGAATCTATCGCGCTGTTTGCACGTGTAGGTGGTGGTATCTATACGAAAGCTGCGGACGTAGGTGCTGATCTTGTTGGTAAAGTAGAAGCAGGTATTCCTGAAGATGATCCACGTAATCCTGCGACTATTGCAGATAATGTAGGTGATAACGTAGGGGATGTTGCTGGTATGGGTGCCGATTTGTTTGGTTCTTATGTCGCAACCGTGTTGGCTTCGATGGTTCTAGGAAACTATGTAATCAATGACCACAACACGAGTCCTGATAATGTTGAACTTATCAAAAACCAAGGGCCAATAATTTTGCCAATGATGATCGCTGGTTTAGGAATTATCTTCTCTATCATCGGTACATTCTTCATTCGCATAAAAGACAACAGTGCTAAAGAGCCTGAAGTACAACGTGCCTTGAATATCGGTAACTGGGTTTCTATCCTTTTGACTGGTATCGGCTGTTACCTATTGATACAGTGGCTTTTGCCAGAAACGCTGTTTATGGAGTTCTTCGGTGAGGGATTACAGGTAGTTACTAGTAATGACATATTCGGTGCGGTTATCGTAGGTCTTGTAGTAGGTGCATTAATTTCTTACTTCACTGAGTATTACACAGGATTGGGTAAAAAACCAATTTTAGATATCGTTCAGAAGTCAGCTACTGGTGCTGCAACCAACATTATCGCTGGTCTAGGTGTAGGTATGATTTCTACGTTTGCGCCTATCCTCCTTTTTGCTGGAGCGATTTGGTCTTCATACGCATTCGCCGGTTTCTACGGTGTTGCAATTGCAGCTTCAGCAATGATGGCAACGACTGCCATGCAGTTGGCAATTGATGCTTTTGGTCCTATCGCTGATAATGCAGGTGGTATTGCAGAGATGAGTGAATTGCCAGAAGAGGTACGTGAGCGTACTGATATTTTAGATTCTGTAGGTAATACAACTGCTGCTATCGGTAAAGGCTTTGCCATCGCTTCTGCAGCATTGACTGCATTGGCACTTTTCGCTGCCTTCGTAACCTTTACGGGAATCGACGGTATCAATATCTTTAAAGCGCCTGTACTGGCTATGCTATTCGTTGGTGGTATGGTACCTGTAGTATTCTCTGCTCTTGCAATGAATGCGGTAGGTAAAGCAGCCATGGAAATGGTGAAAGAAGTTCGTCGTCAGTTCAAAGAGATTCCAGGAATCATGGAATACAAAGCGGAACCAGAATACGATAAATGTGTTGCCATTTCTACTGAAGCCTCATTGAGAGAAATGATGTTGCCAGGTGCGATGACTATCATCTTCCCATTGGTTGTAGCATTCTTACCTATGGCTTTCGGTTACGACGGTAAGGAGGCAGCAGAAATGTTGGGTGGATACATGGCCGGTGTTGCTGTATCAGGTGTTCTTTGGGCAATCTTCCAGAACAACGCTGGTGGTGCTTGGGACAACGCTAAGAAGTCCTTCGAAGCTGGCGTTATGATCGACGGCGAAATGACGTACAAAGGTTCTGAAGCGCACAAAGCTGCAGTAACCGGTGATACAGTAGGTGATCCATTTAAGGATACTTCAGGTCCATCGATGAACATCTTGATTAAATTGACTTGTTTGGTAGGTCTTGTGATCGCACCAATCTTGGGAGACGGACACGACACACACAGTGAAGTTGCATCAGCAGCACCTGTTGAGCTTCGTCAAGAAGTGATGAAAATGAAACTTAAAGACGCTGAGGCAATGGTTCATGGCCCCGTATTTGAAGGTCCTGTTTCTGTGGATTTAGATGTTGCAGTCAACAATGAGCAACTTACTGAATCTCTTATGACGATCACTTCTAAAGACGGTTCATTCGAAGCTACATTTAAAGGTGTTGAAGGAATCTTTGACGGTACCATGTTTCATGCATCCGGCATTGTTAGCCTTGAGTCTGGAGAAGAGTTTAAAGGTGAAGCCGATTTTGTTCGCGACGAAGAAGGCGGAATATTAGACTTTAATATCGCCATTCAATAAGACGATTCGATATTCGAAAAAACACAACCCCCGGCGCATCGCGCCGGGGGTTTTTTTGTGCCTTTATTCGGGGAATTTTCCCGCGCTCCACAATTGCATCATTACAGTGTAGAAGTCGACCATCTTATTAAATCCGTCAACAGAAATTCGCTCGTTGGTACCGTGAATTCCGCCAACTTCCTCTGCGCCAAGCACAATGGGTAAGAAGCGGTAGGTATTTTTGGCCAGCCCTTCAAAGTTTTTACTGTCCGTGCCGCCTATGGTTAAATAGGGACTCACCAAAGCCTCCGGAAAAACATGCTTTACTGCCTGACCAATCTTCACAAAATCCTCATGTTCCGTCGAAGAAGTTGGGCTGGCTCCACTGCTTATAGTATTGTAAGGAGTAGCTGTACCACCGAATTTAGCCGCGAGCGCTGCATAGCGCTCGAGAACGTCCTCAGGAGTAGTGCCGGGTAAAATCCGAGTGTTGCACACCACACGCGCGCTCGCGGGCACCACATTATCTTTTATTCCTGAAGAAATCATGGTAGCTACCGCTGTATTATTCGTCAAGGCTCGCCCGGTATGGCTTTGCTGGTAAATGTTCAAGAGGAGCGGTTCCGTTAGAAATCGGTTGGCAAAAACAGTTTTTAATGCCCACGGCATTTCTGGTGCGAGGTGTGTAATGAATCCTTCTAATGGAGCTGAAAATTCGGACTGAAAGAGTCCATCGTTCAGTGCATTTGTAAATGCTGTGGCCCGTGTAATGGCTGTTTCGGTATTAGGCATACTGCTGTGACCGCCGGCAAGGTTAAAGGTTACCTCTACGCTGAGGTAGCCTTTCTCTGCGGATCCTATAAGTGCCACCGGTATGTCTTTAAGTCCTGGTATACTTCCCTTAGAAATGATCCCGCCTTCATCTAAAATCGCATCAAAGCGAAGACCTATTGCTTTGCAGTGTTCTGCGACCTGAGCAGCGCCCGCCTTACCGCCAATCTCTTCATCTTGTCCAAAGCAGAAATACAGATGTTCTTTCGGCTGGAAACCGGAATATGAAAGTGACTCCATAGTTTCCATGAGTGCAATGAGTGCGCTTTTATCGTCAAGAGTACCGCGGCCGTAAATCCATCCTTCTACGCCTGCTGTGGAGTCCGCCACGAAGTCACCGGAAAAGGGACCTGCTGACCATTCAGCTATGCTTTTCCTGTCTACAGGAACGACATCTTGATGCGCTATTAAGAGGTAGTTTTTAGTCGCCGCTTCAGTGCCAGGCCAATGTAGGAGGTAGGTATGCGTGCTAAATGTATCTACCTCGAGCATGTCGAAAACGCCAGGGTAAGAAGCGCGAAGGAATTGGCCAAAGGCGTCAAAAGTAGCCGTATCCAGCATTCGGGGATGTTGGCTAATGGTCTCAAATTGTATGCTCTTTGCCAACCGGTCTTGAGAACCACGCAATGGAGGAAATACGACGGCTTCTGTCGGGACTTCATAGTACGAT
>Ga0228606_1000385_pt1 | contig 15114 bp, 15 predicted proteins | sample 7DmetaG_FD_190066 | JGI IMG/M metagenome (GOLD analysis project Ga0228606, IMG submission 190066) | Seawater microbial communities from Monterey Bay, California, United States - 7D | ecosystem: Environmental > Aquatic > Marine > Coastal | place: USA: California | collected 2016-10-26 | reverse complement strand
GCACCAGAAACCCTTGCACGGGTACAAAAAGCTTACGATGGCGCTCAAACAGACCTCGGCTTCACCCGCCTAGAAGCCGCACCTTGGTCACAGCTCGAAGACATCTCAATCGACTATGCTATCATGGAGCACGCACAGAACATATCAGTGATACCTTACGTTGGGTCATGGTCTGATTTGGGCGACTGGCAGGCCATTTGGCGTGAAGGTCAGCCTGACAGTGCCGGCGTCGTGACAAATGGACCTTCAACAGCACTTAATTGCAGAAACACACTTCTTCAGGCGACAAGTGAATATCAAGAGCTCGTCGGGATAGGCTTAGAGGATATCGTAGTTGTGGCTATGCCAGACGCTGTGCTCGTCGCGAAAAAAGACCAAACACAGAACGTCAAAGAAGCCGTCTTGGCACTTAAGTCAAAGGGGGTAGCACAGGCAGAGAACCTACCACGCGATCATCGACCTTGGGGATGGTATGAAAGTATTGCGCTCGGCCCACGTTTCCAAGTTAAACGCATAGTCGTTAACCCTGGTGCAGCTCTCTCCCTTCAATCACATCACCACCGGTCTGAGCACTGGATCGTTGTCGAGGGCACTGCGAAGGTAACTATAAATGAGCAAACACAATTGGTGAGCGAAAACCAATCAGTCTACATTCCACTCGGTGCTATTCACAGAATGCAAAATCCTGGACAGCTTCCCCTTACGTTGATCGAAGTTCAAACCGGAAGCTACTTTGGCGAGGATGACATCGTAAGGTACGATGATGTCTATGCGCGTGGACAAGGAGCGAAGGGTTGAAATGTCATTCAAGATACAACCAATTACTACATCACGAAAAACCGAAAAGTAATTTATTTTCAATTCCCACAATAATGATATAAAATCAAAATAAGAAAAATTTTAGTAGCCCTAGTTATTATAAAGCATTCGCAATGTTTATTCTGGTTAAATGAAAATAATTTCTTAAAGTTGAACGCCAGCAAAGAGGTATAAAGTCTATGACGAATATTAAAGTCCCAATATATAAACCAGACTTAACGGGCAACGAAATGAAATATGTTAGTGAGTGTATCAACTCTTCCTGGATTTCATCGCGCGGTAAATTTGTCAGTGAATTTGAAAAATCTTTCTCTAACGCAGTAAAGGTTGAACATGCTACGTCGGTTTGTAACGGCACTGTCGCCCTCCATCTAGCATTGGTTGCCTTAGGAATTGGACCCGGTGACGAAGTGATAGTTCCAACATTAACGTATATAGCCTCAGTGAACGCTATTGTATATTGCGGGGCAAAACCAATTTTTGTAGATTCAAGCTCTGAAACTTGGCAGATTGATCCAGACTCGGTTATTGATAAAATAACTCCCAATACCAAAGCTATTATGGCAGTACATTTATATGGCCAGGCTTGCGACATGGACGCACTGTTAAATATAGCCAAAAAACATAAATTATTTCTGGTTGAAGACTGTGCCGAAGCTTTTGGGACGTATTATAAAAACAAACATGTGGGTACATTTGGTAATATCTCAACTTTTAGCTTTTTTGGTAATAAAACAATTACCACAGGCGAAGGTGGTATGGTTGTAAGCAACGACAAAACATTAATTGAAAGGGCTCGGCATTTCAAAGGTCAAGGCTTGGCTGAACACCGGCAATATTGGCACGATGTCGTGGGATACAATTATCGAATGACGAATATTCAAGCAGCAATTGGTTTGGCCCAATTAGAAAGAAGTGCTAATTTTATTTCACGAAAACGCGAAATAGCAGATCTTTACAAGAACCTACTAAGTAGCTTACCTTTGGACGTCCACCGAGAGGCACTTCAAACGGTACATAGTTATTGGATGACGTCAATATTGTTAGAGGACCCTAATCTACGCGAGCCCTTGCGCGAGAAGTTAAGCTCAGCTGGTATCGAAACACGCCCTCTTTTTTATCCAGTTCACACAATGCCTATGTATGCAAAAAGTTATGAACGCTTCCCAGTTGCTGAAAGCTTAGCATGGCGGGGAATTAATTTACCAAGTTATCCAGGCCTATCAAACGAGCAAGTAGACTATGTCTGTCAAAAAATTAATTCTTTCTTCAAAGATTTGAATTAAAAATATTTTTTAAGTTAGATGACGTCCTGAAAATAAGTAAAATTCTTAAAATTAAATTGGAGCTTATATCAAAAAAAATGATTGAATTTATACTTATAGGTAGTGGTGGATTTTCGTTAGAAGTCGCCGAATACATACGCGATTTAAATGCTCATTCTGATGGTGCGGGAAATACTGCTTATGTAACTGACATAGTCTCGTCATCTTACGCACGATTTGATGATGTTTGTTCTATCTTGGGCTATCAGCCCAAACTTCATGAGACGCCGATCTCGGTAAAGAACAAATTTGAAAAAAAAGTATTGATTTGTTTAGGCTCTCCTGAAGTCAGGCATAAAAACTTTTTAGAGCTTAAAGGCTTGGGCTTTACATTTGGTACATTTGTGCATGAATCCGCATGGGTTGCAAAAAGTGCCCGAGTAGATGAGGGCGCAATAATCTGCCCGTTTGCTTTCATTGGTGCGATGGCGTGGGTCGGGGCAAACAGCGTTATAAATACGCGTGCAACGGTCGGGCATGATGTGAGGGTTGGGGTTTCAGCTGTGTTGTCCCCGCATTGCGATATGAACGGCGCAAGCAAATGTGGAAGTGTGTCGTTCATAGGGGCTGGTGCCATCTTGGACCCAAGTGCCGAGATAGGCGACTATACCAAGGTTTCATCTGGTGCAGTCGTGAAACAGAAGTTTGGCGATGGTTTCCTGCTGGCCGGAAGTCCAGCGAAGGGTCGAGAGTTGTTCAAGGTCGGAAACACAGATACGGAATAAGAATCCGTACAGATAGGAAGAGAGAGAATGAAACAACATATTTTGGACGTTTTTCGCGACGTGTTCTCAGCGCCCACGGGTGTGGATACAAATAAGTTGATCTACAATGATTACCCTGGCTGGGATTCAGTTGGGCATATGACGTTAGTGGCGGCACTTGAAGAGAAATTCGATTGCATGCTGGAGATGGATGATATCCTTGACATGAGTTCATATGCCAAAGTCTGCGAAATTATGAGCCGTGTGATCGCTGATGGTTGATCTTTCGGGTAAAATTGCTGCCATCACGGGCGCGTCGCGCGGTATAGGTTGGACTACGGCGCAAACGTTCGCGAAAGCAGGAGCCTCTTTGGTACTGAACGCGCGCAGGGGTGGAGAGGTTTTTGAGGCGCGCTGCCAAGAACTGCGAGACAAATATGGCGTGGCGGTTGTGGCTTGTCCTGGCGATGTCGGCGACCCAATGACGGCGCAAGCGATAGCTAAGGCGGCTTTTTCTGAGTTTCGTGCCCTTGACGTGATGGTCAACAATGCGGGTGTCCTAAATGACGGACTTATCGGCATGATCTCTGAGGAGCAGGTACGCTCGACTATGGCGACCAATCTTGAAGCGGTGATCTGGTGTACCCAGGCCGCCGGCCGTTTGATGAAACGTAGGAAGCAAGGCAGTATTATTAACCTAACCTCGATCATCGGCACAAATGGCAATGTCGGTCAGGTGGTTTACGGGGCTTCAAAAGCAGGGGTTATTGGTGCAACGCTCTCAGCCGCAAAGGAGCTAGCCGACAGTAATATCCGCGTCAACGCGATTGCGCCAGGCTACATCGAAACCGACATGATACGAGCTATTCCTGAGGCCACCCATCAAGAGCGTTTGAATAGTATCGGAATGGGGCGTGTCGGAACCCCTCAAGACATTGCAAATACAGCTCTTTTTCTTGCGAGTGATCTGTCGACCTATGTCACGGGACAGGTGATCGGTATTGATGGGGGAATGCTGATCTGACATGGAAACGCTAACTGACTCCTTACGGATTGACGCGCTCCCGCCTCAGACGCCGCTTTTGTCGGACGATACCTCCGAGGCTTGGTTAACGGCGGGTGAACTGCGCGCTCGATCCGAAGCATGGCGCGAACGGCTTGCAGGCCCGCGCATGCTCATGTTTCACTATATCTATAATACGGTAGAAGGCGTCGCGCAGTTCTTGGGTGCTGCATCCGCGGGGCATGTCGTTGCTCTTCTCGATCCAAAACTGCCTTTGCAGGCAAAGTCCGATCTCGCTGTGCGATATAATCCCGGCATCATCCTAGATAACAGTACTGAGCTGATGCACGACACCCCCCTAGGGCTGCATGCCGAACTTGCGGTTCTGCTGTCCACCTCCGGTTCCACAGGTAGCCCCAAATTTGTGCGCCTGAGCGCAAGCAATCTGGCCTGCAACGCGCGAGCAATTGCCGAGGTTTTGGATGTTCGGGCGCCGGAGGTGGGTTGTGGGCATTTACCTTTACACTATTCGTATGGTCTTTCCGTTCTTACTAGCCATCTGAGTGCTGGAGCACCATTGCATCTGACGGAGAGGGGCTTTCTGGACCCGGACTTTTGGCCCCAAATGAAGCGTTGGCGGATTGCTCATCTGCCTGGCGTGCCTTTCCACTACAATACTTTGCGCCGGTTCAACTTTGCCAAGCTGGACCTGCCAGATTTGCGCGTGATGACACAAGCTGGCGGAGCTCTAGACGTGCGCATTCGCAAGATGGCTCATGATTGTATGGACGCGCGCGGCGGACGGTTTCATGTAATGTATGGCCAGACCGAGGCTGCTCCGCGCATTACCACCCTCGCGCATGATGATTTTGCGGCCCACGCCGAAACGGTTGGCCAAGCTCTTCCGGGAGGGCGAATTGAAATCGTCGGTGCAAATGACGCTCCTGGTGTCGAAGGTGAAGTGATTTATCACGGCCCAAACGTGATGATGGGGTATGCAGAAAACCCGGGCGATCTCGCATTGGGCGACGATAATAGGGGGCGCCTTGCCACCGGTGACATTGGACGTCTCGATGAAGAAGGCCGTCTCACCATCACCGGGCGCATCAAGCGTATGGGCAAGATTGCGGGGCTGAGGGTGAACCTTGACGAGGTGGAACGAGCCCTTAGCGGTCTCGGGGAAGAATTCGCCGTGGTTGGAAAAGGCGATGGGCTATTGCTCTATCACTTGCCAAACGCTGCCCCAGAAGCGCTCAAGGAACGGGCGCTCAAACAGCTTTCAGACCGTTTCACTTTGCCTAAGACCGCCTATCGGTTCCAGAAAATAGCGGAATTTCCGCGCACCACCCGAGGTAAAATAGATTATCAGGCGTTGAGTTAAACGTCGCGCAGGAGATGCCCATGTTGGATAAGTATTTGGCACTGACACCCTACAGCCTTGCTGTGTCCGAGCGTCGTGCGAAGATGTTAGAAGATCTTAACGCCCTTACTCTGTATCACGCGACCAATTGCGAGCCTTATCGTAGGATTCTTGATGGGCTTTGGGGCGGCCAAACGGGTGCGGCGTGCGTTGAGGACATGCCATACCTGCCTGTCTCGCTCTTCAAGACCCATCAACTGCTATCGGTCGCTAACGACGCCGTCCGCGCAACACTGACTTCGTCTGGTACCACGGGCGCTGTGGTTAGTCAGATCTACGTAGATAGCGATACGTCTCGAAACCAACAGCTTGGCCTTGCCAATTCTCTGGGGCATATCCTCGGTAAGAAACGTCTGCCTATGCTTGTGCTTGACACCGACGCCACCTTCCGCAACCCCAAATATATGAATGCACGCGGTGCAGGCGTATTGGGGATGATGCGTTTCGGACGTGATCACCACTTCGCTCTGACACCGGATCTTGAACCGGCGGTGGATGTCGTAGAAACCTTTCTGGACAAGCATGGGGATGGGCCATTCTTCATGTTTGGTTTCACCTTCCTAGTCTGGACGAGGTTTTTCGAAGCGCTAAAAGATCGAGGTCTGGACCTCTCAAATGGTGTGCTCATCCATTCCGGTGGGTGGAAGAAAATGGAGGAGCAGGCCGTAGATAACTCAGTATTTCGCGCTAGATTCCAAAAGAGCTTCTGTTTGGAAAAAATATACAATTTCTACGGCATGGTGGAGCAGCTCGGTTCCATCTTCCTCGAAGGTCCGGACGGCTTGCTCTACCCGCCAAATTTTTCCGACGTGATCATCCGCGATCCGGAGACATTCGCGCCAACGCCAAAGGGAACAGCTGGAATCATTCAGGTTCTGAGCTTGATACCCGGCTCATATCCCGGCCACAGCCTGCTCACTGAAGACATGGGGGTGATAGAAGCGGTGGATGCTGATCACGAAGGCTGGAACGGGAATGGGCTAAGAGTCATCGGTCGCGTGCCCAAGGCGGAACTGCGCGGCTGCTCGGATGTGGTTTCTCAAAAGTTGAGCGTGTGATATGGAACTCTTTACAAAAAATGGCTTGCAGCCAATTGACCCGGAGGCATTGGTTGCGCAGGTCGATGCGCTGACCTTTAGTGGGCGCCCTCCGTTCGACCCAAAGTCCGTCGAAGTGCTGGGTGATTTGTCGAAAAGATTAATACGGACACCCCTTGCGAAACAGGCCCCGCAGCTTGTCGCGCTAGGATTTTGGCTGCGTCCCAGCCAACTTTCGTTAGCTGTTAAGCGCTTTAATGCAAAGTTGCCAGCTGAGGCGCGCGCGAAAGCACGCGGTATTGCACTGCATTTACCACCCCAGAATGTTGATACGCTTTTTGTGTACTCCTGGGCACTATCTTTGCTTGCTGGGAATGTTAACATTACACGCCTACCGAGCGAAATGACCGATAATCTTAGCTGGCTAATGTCTACCATATCTGAGGTACTCGAGCCGCATGGCCTCGCCAAGACTCAGCTGTTTTGCAGCTATCCTCATTACAGTCATATGACCGAGCGTCTCTCTTCTCGTGCTGATTTGCGAATGATCTTGGGCGGTGATGCCAAGATCGCATCAGTCTCAAAATTTACTGTACGGCCCGATGGGTTGTCACTTGGATTCTCCGATCGAAAATCGTTCTCCGTCATTTCGGCTCGTGCTTATGCCGCTATGGATGACGCTGCTCGCGATGCAGCTGCTGGGCACCTTTACAATGATATTTTCTGGTTTGATCAGTTGGGCTGTGGATCACCACGCGTGGTTTTCTGGCTTGGTTCGCCCAATAATGACAGACAGGATCTCTACAGAAGAATCGATGCAATCGCTTTACAGAAAGAATATTCCGTAGAAACAGCTACAGCATTATCGAAGATCAGCCATATGAACGAACGCCTAGCATCTGCGCAAGCGAGCAAAGCTACTCGATACTCCAACCGCCTAAGTGTACTCGAGGCTCAAATAGACGGTACTCTGTTAGACAGTGCCCAAGGTGCAGGCATGCTATATGACGTCTCAATCTCGAATATAACACAAATCTCACCGGTCTTAAACAGGCACACGCAGACCATAACACATTTAGGCTTATCCAAGGCAGAGCTAACTACGTTAATTCAAATTATGGCACGCTACGGAGGGTATCGACTTGTACCAATTGGCAACGCTCTTTCATTTTCTAATGTTTGGGATGGCGTTGATTTGATGGACCACATGACCAGACAACTCATAACTCAAACTTAATTATACCGATTATATGACTTCATAACGAAATCGTACCATAACAAATAAAAATATCACGAGTTCACGGCAGGCATAAATAAAGAAGAACTAATAGCCTATAATGACAAAAAAAACGTACATTACCAAACTAAAGGCGCTCGATAAGAGATACCAACGTATTGTTAAATCGAGCTCGTTGGGTGTGTTAGCGAAGATTTCAAGCGCTGTAGTAAACCTATTATTAGTTCCATTGTTGTTAGATTATTTAGGGACTGAGAGATTTGCACTTTGGGCCATAGTCGGGTCTCTTATATTGTGGCTTCAATTAACTGACTTTGGCTTAGGGGCAGGGCTCATAAATCAATTGTCCAAATCATATGGCAACGGCGATTTAATTGCAGCATCAAGTTATATTTATATCACAACAAAAGTATTAACCTGGATAAGTATCTTATTCACACCCATTTTTCTCTCTGTAACTTTATTGATACCTTGGGGTACAATATACAATATTGGATCTATAGATTTAACAAATGAACTTCGAAATTGCATTATAATCTCTGGAGTAGTATTTCTAATTAGCTCACCACTATCAACAATACAGAAATTGTATATATCATTTCAATTATCATACATTGCCAGCACATTCCAGATACTATCGTCTGCAATAATATTACTCTCCGTGTCATTACTAATAAAGATACAAGCGCCAATTGAAGTTCTAATAATATTTCTCAGTTCCACCCCTTTGCTAACAAGCATTTTACTTTGGATCCATTTTATTTCAAGCAAAAGCGCGCCCTTAAAAATAGTAAAAACAAATCATAATATTGAACAAATTAAAAGTATAGCGTCACTAAGCATTCCCCTGTTTCTGCTACAAATAAGCTCGTTATTTGTAAATGAAGTTGTGATCATCTTGATTGCCAATATCGGGTCACTGTCCGACGTTACCAATTTTAACATTATTCAGAAAATTTATATTCTTGGCTTTATCATGGCATCAGCATTTACCTACCCATTTTATCCCGCAATTCGTGAAGCTTATGAGAAAAACGAAATATTTTGGATGAAAAATGCAATAAAAAATATATTTATAATAAGAATCACAATTGTGATCCTTTACAGTACGGTTTTATTTGTATTCGGGAACCAAATACTAAATATTTGGTTAGGTGAAGCTACGATGCGTAACCCTTCCTTAACCCACTGGGCAATACTAACTTCTTGCATGATTTTGGTGACACTGAGTTCAATATTAGGTGAGATTTTATCTATTCTAGATTATCTATGGCGACAGATCATTTATGTGGTACAGACTTCAATCGTTGTGATTTTTGGTTCATATATTTATTTCTCGGAATATGGCATCTATTCCATCTATATGGCAACATCGATTGCAACGCTTGCACCAATCATGGGGTATTTTGTGACGTTAAAAAATATCATAAAATTGAAGGAGTCCTGAAAAAATGAACCAAACAAAAAGAACTTACGAAGAAATCGAGCTACGTGAACGCACACCTATAGAATTAATTCAGAGCTCGTTAAAAGGTATTTTCTTGTCTCCCACAGTGCTACTATTATCTCTTATCAAAAGAAGAACTGGCGCACGTTTTCATGCTGCATTAAGTTTCATCGGCATAAAGCTTCTTTTCTCCAAATTAGCATTTTCAAAAAAATATAATCTAATTTTCAGACCAATGGATTCCGTGAGATATTTCGAATTCGATTTTTTTTGGAAAACCATACTTAACACACCCTATAATTGTAAATATTTAGATATATCGTCGCCTCGCCTCTTCACTTTCAGGGCCTTAAAATCCGGTAAAGTATGTTCTGCAACCATAGGAAATCCAGATCCAGATGATCTTCTACAAACAAACCAATTTTACCGTGCCGCAAAAATTCACCATCGTGCTGAATTTGTAAAATCGACGGCAGTTGAATTGTCCAGAGACGAGAAGCTGTATGATTTAATCGTTTGCATTTCTGTTTTAGAACATATTCCTTCTGAATTTATTGAGGAAAACTTAGAAGCTATCTGGAATATGCTTTTGCCTGGCGGAACCCTATGTATTTCCGTTCCATGCACCACTAAAACTTTTGATGAATATATTAATATAGATGAATATGGTGTGTACCAAAATGAGCATAACGGTTACGTTTTTGGTCAAACCTATTATGACAGTGAACTCTTACACAATCGTTTTTTTTCTCGCTTCGGAGAACCAAAACGATTACAAATAATTATCGAGCGAAATCCAAATACATTTAACAATAATAGATTAGAGAAATTAAGCTCGAAAAATTATCCCTTCTGGAATGAGTCCACATTTGTAGCAGAGGGGTACAACCAATTCTCAAGCATCAGCGATATTAACGGAAATGGTGTTATAGCTATGGAGTTTCAAAAAAAATGAGAATTGCTGTAATTGACCATTTTGGCAACCGAGGCGGAAGTAGTCGAGTAATCGCAGCGCTTTTACCAGCAATAAAAGCTTCTCAACCCGATTGTGATTTAGTTTTTTTCGGTAATAAGGCGGCAATAAAGCGAGAGAATTTGGAAGAAATATTTTTGAACCACAATATACAAGTCGAATATTTATCTAATACAAAGATAGTAATCTTAAAAATTCTCTCATCCAACTTATATCAAAAAATTAGATCAAAATTTACTTCAAAATTTTCAAAAAATACATTCTCTTTTATCAAGTGGGTTTCGATAAAACCGCCGTTTAGCTTAACTCGAGAAATCCGAAAAAGAACGGAAGACTTTGATCTTTTGTTCTTCCCCTGGCCATTCCACCTTGATTGGATTGAAACATCGGTACCAAGTGTTGCCATTTTTCACGATTTCAACCATAAATATTACTTTTCCGGGGGGCATACATTTTCACAATCTTATCGTGATGAGGCTGACGCAAATATTTATTCGTGGCTCCGTAATTGCACCCCTATTGTATCTTCCAAATTTATAAAACAAGAGTTACTCAAATTTTACCCTGAAATTGACAAAGATATCAATGTAATCCATTTACCGCAATTAACGCTCAAAAAGAAAATATCAGCTGATGATGTTAAACATACGTTGGAAAAATTGGGGGTAGCGAACCCTTACGTCTTGTGCCCAACCCATTTAGTAAGCCACAAAAATCTCGGTCCACTTTTATCAGCAATTCACTACTTGGACACCAAACATATTCAAGTATCACTTGTTCTTACAGGCGCCGGGACAGAAACATTAACTGGTTGTGCAAATAAAATTGGCTTAGAGTTGAGCAGTGGGAAAAATAACGTACAGGGTCTTGGTTATGTATCAAGTTTTGATATAGATTGTCTGATTAGTGGCGCTGAATGCGTAATCAATCCTTCACTTTATGAGGCTGGAAACGGGCCAGGAGTAGACGCTTGGTCATTCGGTGTACCGGTCGCCATGTCAGCAATCCCAGCGTTCGAAGAAAATATTGAAGTACTTGATGTACGTGCCCAATTATTTGATCCACGATCCCCGATTGATATAGCGACAAAAATTGAATTCATTTTGTCGAACCCACAATCTATCCAAAAGGATGTAATGTATTCTAAGGCTGCGATGGAGCGAAACGACTGGGGGGACGTTGCACGAAAGTATATCAATGTATTTGAAAGTACCGCTGATAAACATAACTAAGAATTAGCGAATTGGAGAATGAAAGCAAAATGAAAATTGGCATACTAGCACATGGCTTTATGAATTGGACAGGGGGTATAGATTTTTTAAGGTCGGTCGTGCTAAGTTTAAAAGCTTTCCAACCAGAAGTACAAATCATATTTTTAGTGCCCTCCAAAGGTCCCCGTGTTCAATTGTACAATACGATAATAAGCGTGTTAAATTGGATTACACCACTGATACACAAGGGTGCAGCTCAGCGTGCCATAGTTTCTGATGTTGAAGTGATAAATATGATTTCGAAAATTTCGAAAATCTCAGAAGTTATTAAAATTGATATTGGTACCCGCGCTTTACTGAATGTTTGCAATAAACATGAGATAGACATCTTACTTCCGTCGATCAAGCCGTTACCTAAAGATCTAGCGGTCCCATGGATTGGATACTTGGCAGACTTCCAACACAAATATTACCCAGAGTACTTTAGCAGAATAGAACGACAACGACGTGATAAATGGTTTCTTAAAATGCTCGACCAAGCGTCGTCGGTGTTAGTGAACTCAAATCAAACTCGTTCAGACGCTTCTGAATTGGCACAAGATGCTAAAAACAAGCTAGTATGTTTACCGTTTAATGCAGCGCCTGAAAAGGAGTGGCTTTCAAGCGTTGGTAGCCAAAAAATGAATGCCCATATCCTTAAAGGTCCCTTTTTTATAATTTGCAATCAGTTCTGGAAACACAAGGGGTATGAAGTTGCGCTACAGGCCTTTTCACAATTTTCAAAATCGCATCCTAATGTGAGACTAATCATTACTGGAAAAACACTAGATACTCGTGATCCGACATACTTTGGCAGAATAGAGGAATTGATAAATAATCTCGGCCTCACTTCACGGGTTGACATACTAGGGCTGGTGCCAAAGTTAGATCAAATTCATTTATTAAGATCTTCTATTGCTTTAATACAGCCAACATTTTTCGAAGGTGGCCCAGGTGGAGGCTCAGTTTACGATGCTGTATCAGTAGGTTGTTCATGTATTATCTCAGACATTGCTGTAAATCGTGAATTAGCTTCTGAGAGTTTAGTAACATATTTTAAAGTTGGTGATGCTAACGATCTTGCTAACGTTATGAGGGATCAAGTCGACTTTCATAAGAATAACTTCAAACAACCGGCACAGTTAGAGGAAACTGGTCACATTCGCCGACAGGCTTGCGGACGAGTGTTGTTCGTTACAGTCGAAAATCAGTTATCAAAAAATTGAGAAGTTAGTGCTGCCTTACATTTACACGACTAACATTTTTTTGTCCTTTTTGGTGTTGCTGTGGCCGGTCTGGTTTTCAGTTAGAATATTACGTCTGTCACCAATAAACCCATTTACAATTTTGTTAGCGTGCTCTTTTCCATTTGAATTGTTTAAGATTGTAGGTGGGCCACTCGTACTGCTGGACGAAGGGCTCTTTGACTTTGGTTTTCAATTTTCTCTTCTTATGAATACAGTATTTATTATTTCTTCTTCCTTCTCTTTATTGCTATGGTACAAAGCTAGTGCTTTTATTTCGTTCTCGACGTTGTTTCCCTACGCCCTTTATGCTCCAAATGCTAAAAATACGAATCTCTTGGCAGTTGTATTTTTAGTAATATTTTTCATTTCCTTTATATTACTTGCAACGCATAGCTTTGGGCTATTTAATTGGATTATAAACCCGCGCACGGGCTACCAACTTCACCGTTCGGGCGCTGGACACTGGTATGCTGTAGCTGTTAGTTCCCTATCGGCTTCGTTTGTTTTGTTTCTTTTTTCATATCGTTCTTTGAATAAAGTTGTATTTGTTTTTATTATATTTTTGTTTCTGGTTTATTTAATGGGGTCTAAGGGTTTTTTTGTTAATCTTTTCTCCTCATTTTGCATATTTTTGTGGCTAAATCATCGGCGGTACATCAAACGATTTGTTTATCTGTTTGCACCAATTATCGCTGGGACTTTGATCTACAACTTGTCTCTTGCCTACGCTGGCAATGTCAATTACCTTTCGGTTCTTTCATATTTTGATTATTATTATAATTCGGCAATATATTACAATGCATATTTCAACGGAAAAATTGATTTGTTTCTAGGTGAAGTGTTTTTAAGCAATTTTTGGTCTTATGTTCCAAGGGCTTTATATCCAGAAAAGCCATTTGTTTATGGAGTCACATTGGTTAATGAATTTTTTTATCCTGGTCATGCAGCCTTGGGGCATACACCAGCCTTTGGTGGTGCAGTGAAACAGTTTGCTGATTTTGGTGTGGCAGGCGTCATTTTGGCGGGTTTGTTAAATTCACAAGCTTTATTTATGGCATTTTTGTCGAGAGCGTTCTTCAAAACACTACACAGAGAACAAAACTCTAAGTTAACTGCGGGTGGAATTATAATTTTTGCTGTTATGTTTGATCCTGGTTATGGCGTTTATTTTACTGGCATTACTTACGTCATTGCTGTTTACCTTTTATATTTTACCATATTGCTTTTTAAGAGACACTCAAGATTTTGATTAAAAAATATAAATGGAATTTAAATCACAGAGATTATTACATTATTTTGATGCAGGATAACGATCTCTTTATATTTGATGCATCCTGCATAATTATGCCCAGAAAAACTTTTGGATGAGGTACGTTAGTCACTTACAATCTTTCGATATGCCACGACTGTGCACTAAAATATTTCAGACTTACTAATCCCTCATTTCTCAAGTCATACGCTGTTCGCATAGCTATATTGTTTATATTAGATATGATGCTTTAGACTGTTAGGGGCACTTGTTATGGGTCAGACAAAGCGTGAGGGCTCACAAGAGGCAGATTGGTTAGCATTCAACCCCATCATGCGGCTAGAATTTGGTGGCGCGCACCTCGGTTCGGGCGGCAAGCTGCTAGTAGCGTGGGAACTTGACAGCGCACTCGGGTTGTTCGATTGGCAGCAACAGCATTGCACTGCACCCGATGCGGCAAGAGCAAGGTACATCGGCTGGACGGCATTTTCTCGCAATCAATGTTCGTGCGGCGGGCATGATATGTCTTGTCTGAAACCCCAGCCGCGCGACAGGCGCTAACCACGTCCATACCGCTGTTACAATGCACCTTAAACTCGCGGATCAACCGCAAAATATCATCTTCGTTATATCTTTTCCGGCCATATCGTCTTCCTCAAAATAACAGAGTTTTACTAATTTAGTGGCTCAGTTTTAAGGGGCAAGGACACAGCGGGCCAGATCCCGCCGAACTTCGCCAAATGCGGGAAGATCGAAGACGATGCACTATTGAAGTGCCGCCCAATCGAGCTCATCGACTCTCCGCACTGCCACCGATCCCACATCTCAGATTTCTGTTTGTTCGTATAAAACGTCCGCGTACGATACTTCATCTCTCACACTCCATCTTTCCAAAAAGATTAAAGTGTTGCGCTCACCCATTGAAACCGCCGCAGAAAGCTTCGTTTGAATAGACCGGAGAGCTACAATGCAATAACACTTGTATTAATCACCCGATGGGGGCACGCCAAGCTTTTGGTACATTTTGCTCTCATAGGCCCACGAACCTTTTTGCGAGGATATCCCGTTTGAAAATATCACTCATCACCGTCTGCTATAACAGCGCCGCGACACTAGAGGATGCGATCCAATCTGTTATGGCGCAGAGTTACCCTAACATTGAACACATCATCGTTGACGGTGGATCGACGGATGATACAGCTTCTATATTGAAAAAGTACGATGGCCGCGTTGCAAAAATCGTGTCTGAACCGGACGATGGAATCTATGACGCCATGAACAAGGGGATCTGCCTTGCAACGGGTGACGCGATCGGCTTTTTAAACTCGGACGATTTCTATGCATCAAACGACGTAATCGAAAAGCTGGTAAAGGCCTTCACCAAAGAAGCGGATATGGTAATC
>Ga0228606_1000264_pt1 | contig 18510 bp, 8 predicted proteins | sample 7DmetaG_FD_190066 | JGI IMG/M metagenome (GOLD analysis project Ga0228606, IMG submission 190066) | Seawater microbial communities from Monterey Bay, California, United States - 7D | ecosystem: Environmental > Aquatic > Marine > Coastal | place: USA: California | collected 2016-10-26 | reverse complement strand
TTAAAGACGGTGCTCTATATGTTAAAAAAGAACAACAAAACTTACAAAAATTACTATCTTTATATCATCCATTATTAGGTAATAAATACTACGAACATAATCCAGTAGCTATAGCCGAAGATGAATTAGAAGATTTAGAAGTTCAAATAGATGCAATGATGGCTGCAAGAACTATGGACGTTGATGACGCTGAAGCAATACTTCGTGTTGAACTAGGGTCTAAGGTTTCGAGCATGACAACTAAAGAACTAAAAAGAGATCTATTATTATTTGCTAAAAGACAACCAGATTTGTTTATGGAGTTGGCAAATGACGACAATGTACAATTAAGAAACATAGCTATAAAAGCTTCTGAAATGGGTATTATTAAATTGTCGCAAGATCAAAGAACATTTACTTGGGGATCAAACGGTAGAAAATTAATGACAGTACCTTTTGACGAAAACCCATACTCTGCAATGGCAGCTTACTTTAAAACCGATGAAGGTGTAGAAGTTTATAGGTCAGTAGAGAAAAACTTAGAATAACGTGTAATAATAAAAAGTATAAGAGGTTATAATAGCATAGCCTCTTATATTAAACAAGCAAATTTAAAAATAAAAGAAAATGGCTATAGACATAAACAAGGTTTATAAAGCTGTTCTAGTTGTGCTGGAACAAGAAAAAAGAGGAGTGTTGACGCCTAACGAGTTCAACAAAATTGCCACTCAAGCGCAACAAGAAATTTTTACTCAGTACTTTGATGATTTAAATCAATTGCTTGGAATGCCTCAAACCTCATTAGCTTACGCTGATAGGATGGCTTTGTTAGATGAAAAAATATCTATATTTAAAAAAAATGAAAACGTTGTATTAACAAATAATGTAGCTACACCTACAGAATCTGTTCAAGAATTAGGTTCTGTTATATACAACAGCCCTACCTTGGGAGCGCTAGGCAGAGAGGCTCAAAGAATACAACAATACGAGCTATTTACAACTAATCAATCTCCTTTAACAGCTCCTACACCTTTCTACCCAGTATACATATACGAGGGGAATAAGATAACATTGCACCCAGATAATTTAACAGGTAACAACACTACTGATAAAGTAATACAATTAAATTACTTGTACTTTCCAGCAGATCCTAAATGGGGATTTTATGTAGATACTGAACTAGGTCATTACGTATATAATGAATTAGATTCTCAAGACTTTGAAATACATAAATCAGATCAACCCTTGTTGATAGATAAAATACTAGGTTACGCAGGTGTAATGACTAAAGATCAGTTTGTTATGTCTTTAGCTAACGGTAAAGAACAACAAATAAACGCTAACGATCAAAAATAATAAACATGGCAAATACATTATCAACTAATGCTTTTATATCATTAAATGATATAATAAACAACTTTATAATATCATATACTGGGCCTGGTAAACTTATTCCAGATTCAAAAAGAACAGAAGTAATATTTCACGCTAGGCGTTGTCTTCAAGAGTTTGCTTATGAAACTTTAAAGAGTAAGTTTACAATAGATGACACTGCCATGCCGTCAGGAGATGAACTTAACTTACCCAAAGATTTTGTGACTACAATCGAGGTTGGAGCTGCACCTATCGGTAATGTACCTATAACAGTTTTTACTCAAGTAGCATATACTGGTACAGCAGGAGCTTATGTTGACCCAGGGCTTAATAATTTTTCAATAGATTATAGTACTGGGACCATGTTTTTTAGTGTTTCTAACACAAGTTATGTTAATTTTAAGTTGACTTACTTATCAAATGCTCTTACAACAGATGAATCTGCTGCTATTCCAAAACTAGCAGAAGAAGCTTTATACGCCTGTATGGTTTACGCTATACTAGCAAATAGAGAGAAAACAAATCCAAACTTACTACAAAGATTATTAATAGAAAAAATAGACAAATTAGAAAGATCAAAATCTAGATTAATTTTTACTAACTTTTCTGAATAAAAACATATCCACATGGCAATAAATGTAGACAACGTGTATAAAACCGTTCTTTTAGTACTTAACCAAGAGCAACGAGGCTACATAACGCCTGATGAATTCAATAAAACAGCTACTCAAGTTCAGTTAGATATATTTGAAAAATACTTTGAAGATCTTAATCAGCAGCTAAGAGTAACACAGGCCGATTTTGATTACAGCAACAGGCAGACTAATATAGATGATAAAATATCAATATTTAAATGTATAGGTGATTGCACTTTTAGTAGTGGTAAATTTAGCCTACCAACAACAGATCAATTAACTAACACTACTATAGTTTACAACGACGCACCCGCCTCTAGTGAATTTGCTTTTTACAGACTAGGCACTGTTACGTATGATGACATAGAGATTCAAAGGCTTCAAAGAACTGAATTTTATAACATAGACAAATCAGATTTAACACTTCCTAGTGTAAATTTCCCTGTATATCTTTTTGAAAGCGGTAAGCTAAATATAAAACCTCCATCAATAGAGACCAATGTAGAAGCAACTTTTCTTAGAAAACCTAAAAATGTTAACTGGGGTTACTCTGTTGGTAACTTAGGGCAGTATATATACGATGCTTCTTCTTCGGTTAATTTTGAACTTCATTCATCTGAACAGGTAAACGTTATAACAAACATATTACTTTACTCTGGTATAATAATACAAGACCCTACTATAATACAAGTAGCGGCTCAAAAAATACAACAAGAAGACATAAACGAAAAATCTTAATACATGGGTTTAATCACAGAAAATAATCAGCAATACTACGCGGGTGTACAAAAGTTCTTATCCGCAGCTGGTACTGGACAAGCCTTCACGACTACATTTGATACTGGATTAGTATTAGGTAGTTATGATCCTCTTCAGCCAAACTACGCTTTAAATAATTTTAAGTTATACACTGCAAATGCAGGTGTTTTAACATACACAGAATACACTTCACCTTATACCGTATCAGGTAATACAATAACATTTACAGGAAACCTAGCTGCTAATACAAGTGTAGTTGTTCAATTAAAAATATTAAGCGGTGGCGAATACGGAAATAGAGATGCTTACGGTAATACTGTTGAGGAAAACTACGGATCTTATTCTTACATAAAACTTGATGACATTATTAACAACTTTTTGGTTGCTTATGTAGGAGACGGTAAATTAATAACAAGCTGTAAAAGAACAGATCTTGTTTTTCATGCAAAACGTGGATTACAAGAATTTAGTTACGATACATTAAAAAGTATTAAGTCTCAAGAATTAACCATACCTCCCGAGTTAAGCGTGGTAATACCTCAAGATTATGTAAACTACACTAAAATATCTTGGATAGATCAATTAGGCGTTAAAAGACCTATATATCCAGCAAACAACTTAACTACAAACCCATTTGAAAACCCTATACAAGACTCTAAAGGTGTACCAACACAAGATAACTTTGGCAACAACGTTGAGGGAACATCGATAACAGAAGAAAGATGGCGAACAGCAGATGATACTTTAATAAATCAAGACAATGTAGAAGATTTATATAACGAAGGGTATGACAGTTGGGGATGGGATGAACAGCTTTTAGGTCAAAACTACGGATTAGATCCTCAGTACGCTCAAGTTAACGGTTGGTTTACTATAAATCATAGAGAAGGTAAAATATCTTTTTCCAGCAATTTAGCTGGAGCGCTTATAGTTTTAGAGTATATATCTGATGGATTAGCTTCTGATATGGAAACTAAAGTTCCTAAACTTGCGGAAGAGGCTTTATATGCTCATATGAGCCACGCTGTGATAGCTTCTAGGATAAACCAACCTGAATATATAGTAAGGAGATTAAAACAAGAGAGAAGCGCTAAATTAAGAAACGCTAAATTGAGATTATCAAATATAAAACTTGATGAAATAGTTCAGGTAATGAGAGGTAAATCTAAATGGTTAAAACATTAAATTAAATGGCTGAAATTAAAAATACATTTCTTAAAGGCAAGATGAATAAAGATCTTGATCCTCGTATAATACCTAACGGTGAATACAGAGATGCAAGAAATTTAGCTATAAGTAGATCCGAAAACTCAACTGTAGGTGAATTTGAAAATATTTTAGGTAATAGTCTTATTTCTACAATACCTGACAGTGCTGATATTATAGGTTATTTGATTGATAATAATTCAAATGTAGCATATTTTATGGCTACAACTTGGGATCCGCTAGTTGAAAACCCTCCTTTAGCGATTGATGCTAGAGCACCTTTTTCCGCTAAGTGTTATATAGTTAAAGTTGATTTAAGCTCAAGTAACCCGGATGTTATTTTAGTCCAAGGATCATTTTTAAATTTCAATAAAAATTTTAGCATAACGGGTATAAATTTAGTAGAAGACTTACTGTTTTGGACTGACAACTTAAATCAACCTAGAAAAATAAATGTAAGGCTAGCTGAACAATCCTCAGGCCATTATACAAATGAGGATCAAATATCAGTAGCTAAATATGCACCTTATGAACCTATATTGGTACTAGACAGAGTACAGGTGACTATAGTTGGAGGAGTTACGGAATCAAATACAATAGTGGTAAGCAATGCAAATAATGCATATGACAATATAAAAGTAGGAGATATAGTTACTGATAAAAATAAAATAACAGGCCAACAAATAACAGAGTTAGTAACTGTCATAGGTAAGCCTGTAACGCCTTCTAACGCGTTAACACTTTCTAATCCTATAACTATTACTAATGGTTCTAATGTTGATTTTAGTAGATCTACTATGACCAACAGTAGTGATTTTGAAATGTCAAATTATTCTTCTGGAAAAATAAAAGTAATCCAAAACACTGGATTAAATTCAGAGTATTCTATATCACTAACTGATAGCGGAATTACTACGAATGAAAGACCTTTTATTTACGAAGGAAAAAATGGAATTCCTAAAATAGGAGACTTAGTCGTAGGAGATGGTGTTAGTTCTGATACTAGAATTTCAAGCGTTAGCGTGATTAATCAATACAAAGATCCTTCTCCAGCAAACCCTGATACTTTTTCTATGTATCAAAAAATTACTTTTACTTTAAATAAAACAACAACTCTTAGCGTAGGTGATGATATTTCTATAAGTGTTAATCCTGACTACAACGCTGCATGGGCTGGTGATAAAAACCTTTTAGAAGATAAATTCATAAGGTTTAGTTATAGATTTAAGTTTGAAGACGAGGAATATTCTTTAATGGCTCCGTTTAGTCAACCTATGTTTATACCTAAGCAGTATAGTCAATTTGGCTGCAGCTCTTCTTCTGATAAAGAAGATATGGATAATGCTTATAAATCAACTATATTAACTTGGTTTGAAAACAATATAAATAACATACTTTTAAAAATACCTATGCCTAGCAACAATGTTGAAGGTGTAACAGCTGGTTTTAAAATAACTCACGTTGATGTATTATACAAGGAATCTGATGCTTTAGCGGTTAAAGTATTAGATACTGTTAAAATTGTTAGCCAACAATTCTCATCAATAAGTTTTAAAGATGCTGTAAATAGTTTAGCTGACGCTGGTAATGAAGTATTGTCTAATACAAAGTATTTTCTTGATCACGAATATAGTTCTACAAAGCCATATAAAACATTACCAAATAATCAAATAACTAGAGTTTCAGATAAAGTACCCATAAAAGCATTAGCACAAGAGATAATAGGTAATCGCGTTGTTTATGGAAATTATGTAGATAGACATACTTCACCTGAATCAATAGCCTTTAGCGCTTTTGCTACTAATAAATCTACAAACTTCGACAATTATACTCAATTTACAAATCATCAATTAAAACAAAATAGAACTTATCAAGTTGGATTTGTACTGTCCGATAGGTATGGTAGACAATCCGATGTTATACTATCTCAATATGACAATGACCCATTAAGAGCAGGTTCTACTGTATTTCATCCTTATAATCACAACAATACACAACAGCAATCTCCAATATTAGACTGGCTAGGTAATGCTTTAAATGTTACGTTGTATGAAGAAATATCCGGATCTGATGGACCAGGTATTTATTCCGCTACTAATCCGCTTGGGTGGTATTCTTATAGGGTTGTTGTAAAACAAACAGAACAGGAATACTATAACGTATATCTACCTGGATTTGTAAATGGCTATCCAGTTTTAGGTACTACAAAATCCGAAAGAAATACTAGTTTTTTTACTACAATACTAGGTGATAACGTAAATAAAATACCTAGAGATTTATCCGAAGTAGGTCCAAATGACAGGGATTTTACTAGTAGTGAAAACTTAAGTATTAGAGTAAACAACCCTAGAATAAACAATAAAACAATAGCTTCGCCTGTATATCAAAAAAACGAAGCTTGGAATACTCAGTACTACCCTAATGGAGTAGAGCAGGAAATAATACAGATAGGTACTGTTCGTGATTTAGAAATACAAGCAATACCTTTTAAACCAGGGGTTAATTCAGGGGAGTATGGAGAGTCTGCAATATTACAGACTTACAACTACATAGATAACAATCCGTCTAATGCTGTAGAAAGTATTAATGAAATTCCAGAGCCTACAGGTGCAATACCTTGGGGAACAACAGGTCCAGATGCAACATTTTATAATGGTGAATCAAATCCATTTATAATAAAAGGAAATCAATCTGAAAACAAAAACAATCCTATTGGAGCTTATGTTACCACTCTCTCTGTAAATTCAAACCCAGTACCAGAAGCTGTTTTATCAATGGCTCCCTTCTTGTCTGTAGCTGAAACCAAGCCAGTGGAGTCATTGTTAGATATATATTGGGAAACTTCTCTATCTGGTAAATTAAGTGATTTAAATTCATTAGTAAACGTTCAATATTCAGGATTAATTGGATCAAATTTTGAAGCTGCTAACTTTCCTGAAAGCGTAACAAGTTCAGATGTTATAGGTTTTGGATTTAATTTTATAAAAGGCGATAGCCAATTAGCTCAGGCTAGTTATGTTACTGCTACTATAAATTCTATCGTTGATGGCGATGGCACTGCAGTACCTACAAATACCTTTACACTGTCTAAAAATATAACAGAAACAGCGTTTGAAATAAAACCAAACGATGAGTTTTTTTACAGTGAAAATATTTTAAATAACCCAACTGAAGGCGTTTATACTATAACAGTGGACACAACTTTCAATGGAGAGAACGATACTATAGTGCTGCAAGATATGTCATTAACAAATGTAGCTCCGTCTATAGATAGTTTTTCACAGCCAACCGGTATAACTACAGCTCAAAATCAAACAATAATAAGTTTAACTGGTAAGAACGGAAGTGCTGATCCTGCTGTTAATACAACAGAGCTAAATTGGGAAATAGATTCAGTGTCTCCTTCTATAGAAGCCAGTAATTTTAGTATAGGTTCAAGTACAGGTGTTTTAACTAATGGGCCGGCATTAACAGATAATACTTCTTATAGTATTGGAGTTAAGGTTACTGATGCTAATGGAAATGGTTTAACCAGCTCTATTGCATATATAAACTTTACAATAGGTACAAACACTACAGGAGCCGTTCCTTTAAATATATGTAGCGGTAGAAATCTGAGCGCCTCAGTTCCTGGTTGTTCTCAAAACATAGAGTACAGGTTTTTAGCTTCAAATACAGCCACGGGGAGTAGTGGTGATTACCCTGCTCACTTTAATCCAAATACACCATATGATCCACCTAATATTGTGTACAATGTAAAAGCTGAAGGTGATAATTCAACAACAGGTGCACTTACGCAAGGTGAAATGTATATAACGGTTAGTATGAGAAATCCATCAAATGCTACACTACAAAGCTCATTGTTTGTTGATTATTTGATACAACATAGAAGTGATAGTAACAACAACTGGGGAGACGCTAATGATCTTCTTACAAATTCAACTGTTGGTGGCATTAACGAATATGTTCGTATAGAGATTGATTCAACTAATGGAACAGATCCAGTTTCAACAACATATCATTTCAGCCAAGCAGGTGAATACAGGGTAATATCTACTAAAGTAGAAGGAGAAGACTGTCCAACTACAAATCCTGTTGTTTTTTATGTAGACTTTGGAGATGCGATAAATGGTCAAGATGAAAACAGTAGCTGCTATGCAGGTGAATTTGGAGGGTTAGTTTAGTAATAAATAATAAAAATAAGTAATTAATATAATATGTCAATAACTTTAGAAGTAGGTTACTTTAACTCATTTTATGTGAAGAGAATAGCTGATCTGCCAAACCCAGCTGGACCAGTTAATGGAGCTACTACATTTCCTGACGCAGATATACCTGTTTGGACAGCTCCTTCGTCATCTACTCCTGAAGAGGATTGGTATATTGAAGAATCAAGAATACGAGGAGGTTATAATAATACTTCTGTCGATCTTGGTGTAAAAGCTTATATAGTAGAAGATAACGATAAGCAAAGAAGAAGATCAAACTCTCTTATATACTCAGGTGTTTTTAATTCAAGAACTGGTGTAAACCAATCAAATCAATTTAGTGTAGCTGAAGAAATAACTAGAAGTGTTGATCCTGTTGGTGGTAGTATTCAAAAACTATATGCTGAAGATACTAACTTAATTATATTTCAAGAAGATAAAGTCAACAGAGCTTTAATAGACAAAGACGCTATATATTCGGCTGAAGGTGGAGCGATAACAACATCTGCTAATTTAGTTATAGGTCAAGTAATAGCTTACGCTGGTGAATTTGGTATATCCACAAATCCTGAATCTTTTGCGGTTTATGGTTATCAAAAATACTTTACAGATAGAAACAGAAATGCTGTTCTTAGGTTGTCTATGGATGGTATAACTGAAATTTCTAATTACGGAATGATTTCGTTTTTTAGAGATAAATTTTCAATGGTTGGTTCTACTGGAAAAATTATAGGCGCATATGACATATATAATAAAAATTATACTGTATCTTTAAACTATGTTAATCCTGATAACGCACAAGATGTGTATAGCACAATTGGTTTTGACGAAGCAACTAACGGATGGGTAAGTTTTTACGACTACCAACCAAGTTTTGGATTTAGCGCACAAGGAAGTTTCTTTACTACAAAAGATAATAAGCTATGGAAACATTATTCAAATTCTGTAGATAGAGCTAGTTTTTACGGAGAAGCAAGTCAGCCGTCTATAGTTAAACTAGTAATAAACCCTGATCCAACCAGAGTAAAAACTTTTAATACAATTAGCTATGAAGGAAGTAATGGCTGGGAGATCACTTCTTTAATATCAGATGAAACAGGCCTTGATAATGATTCAGGATCATGGAGCAACAATACGAATACATCGTCAAGAATATGGAGTTATGACGAAGGTTTATATGTTGACAACGGTATTAATTACCGAGCAGGCTTTGACAGAAAGCAAAACAAATACACTGCAGCAATAAAAAACAATTCACCCGCACCTATAGCTGGCCAAGTAATAATGGGGCCTAGTAGTACAGGTATAAAAGCTTACTATGCTACAGTAACTATGAAAACAGATACAACAACAGATCCAGGTGGATTAAAAGAATTATTTGCAGTAGGTGCAACTTATGGAAGATAAAAAACAAACAACATGATAGAATTTTTAGAAATATTTTTCTTTGGACGAGGTGATGTTCAAATGGCTGAGCCCTTAACTATGGCTGGAGCTGCTTTAATATCCGGCGGTATTCAGGTTATAGGGTCCATATTTGGAAGCGGTAGAAGAAGAAGAGCGGAAAGACAAGCTCAAGATGAACAAGATAGATTACAAAGAAAATTAAGTACATTAGAGGCTAGTAGGCAAGAGATAACTAATCCTTATTCAGGAGTCAGTGATTTAAGTGGGCTAGCTAAAGACCTTAGTTCAACGCTTTCTAATCCTTATGCTAATTTAAGCGTAGCTACACAAGCGGCAGAAATGCAAATAGAACAAGCAGATATATCATTAGCAAATACTTTAGACACTATAAGATCTACAGGAGCAGGCGCTGGAGGTGCAACCGCTTTAGCTCAAGCAGCTTTACAAAGTAAGAAAGGTGTATCAGCTAGTATTGAACAACAAGAAGCAAATAACGAAAGGCTAAGAGCACAAGGCGAGCAACAATTAGATAGAATGAGAATGCAGGAGGCCGCAAGGGTTCAAGGTATTCAAATAGCTGAAGGAGGAAGAGTTCAAGGGTTAGATGCTGCAGGAAAGCAATTTATGTTTGGAGCTCAAGAAGAAAGAGAAATGCAACAGTTAGATAGAGTGTCAGCTCAGTTATCAGGAGCTCAAGCTAGAGGAATGCAGGCGTCTGCTGACAGAAGAGCAAACCAAGCTGGACTTATAGGAGGTTTAGCTTCTATTGGTGGAAACCTATTAACAGGTCTAGCATCGCGGCAAGCAAACGCTTATGACAATTCTGCCTCGTTGCCTAGTGGAAGCACTGGTTTTACAGATAATTTAAACGGGGGTATGTTTAATGTAAACACTGGTGGTGGGTTTGATAGTAGTGTTGGTCAATTAAAATTGCCAAAAAGCTGATAAATAAAAAATACAAGAAATGAGTTATAGAAATCCAACACAATATATAGACAGACAATCTGGACAGATTGAACAAAACTTGCAAAAAACTTTAGCAGGTATAGGAACAGGTGTTGTCACTAGTATAAACAAAATACATGCTGATAATGCGGCTAAGACGGCTGCTATTAGAGCTGAAGCTGACAAAAGAGTTGCTGATGCTCAAAACTCTATAATGCAAACGCAATCTAAAAATCCTACCGCAGATTTTGGAGACCTAGATTCGCAACTTGACTTAATGAATAAATTGTTAATGAAAGATCCAGCTAAAAGAACCGCTGAAGAAAAAACATTCATCAACAGCATGGAAAATATTGGAGACACTATGGCTAACACATTAAAAAATACAGCCATGGCTCAAGAAGCAACACTTGACCAAGTCAATAAAATACCTGGTACACCAGGCGCTATAGACCCTAAAGAAAACCCTGAGCTTTATGCGAAGCTTTCAGTATTAGCAAATCAATCAGAAGGAAGAACTAAAGCTAAATATAAAATTAATAAAAACGGACAAGTTGTTTTTTCTTTAGACGTTTATAAGAAAACAAAAGATGGCGAAAGGTTTGTAGGTAGTGTTATAAACGACAACGTAGGGACTACGCAAATGCCACCTGTGATTCCTGATGTTACAAAGGAAATGACTGAAGCTATTAATGTAACTATGAACACAAATGATTTTGTTTCGAGATTTGGGGAATATAGAAAAGATGCGGGGTCTTTTGTTGGGGCAGATGGTAAAGGCACGGGCTATAAAGTTACTGAAGATTATTTTAGAAAACAATTAGCACCTAATGCTGATATGGTACTAGCTGGGTTATCTCCTAGAGAAAAAATAAGATTATATAATAATACACTTGACAAAGGTAATAAGCCAGATCTTGATTATGATGATGACTTAACTGGAGAAGGAAAAAATGAATTAATTAAAAATGCTTTAGTAAATTCACTGATGCATCAAACAAAAAAATCCTATAATATATTTGCTAAAGTAAGTGAAGATAAAAAAGATAAAAAAGGATCTGCGCCTAGACTTAGTGGACTAGAAAAAATGTCTGCAAAAGTTGATAAACAATTTAAAGCTATTCAAAAGTGGGATGGTAAAGGAATTCCTACTCCGCAAATAATCCCCTCTTCTATAACAACAGGAGTACAAGCTAAATGGAAAGAAGATGTTGGGTCTTGGGTAATACAACAAAAAAACGGAAATAAATGGGAGGACTTATCAAGTTTAAAAAGCCCAAGAGATTTCAAAAAGCTAGCTCTTGAGTTAGGTTATGATGTTCAAGGAGTAAGTAAAGAAGATAAAGAATCTGCTTTAGATAAATGGGAAAACAGAGTTGATAATATAAATAAAGGTAATGAAGAGGGGATAATTCCAATTACAGATGAAGAACTTGCTGAGTTAGAAGTTTCAGAAAATTAAATAAAATAAAATTATGCCAAAATATAAAGTAAACAATAAAACCTACAACCTGCCGGAAGATAAAGTAGAGTCTTTTTTATTAAGATTTCCCGATGCTATCGCTATTAAAGACGAACCACAGGATTTTCCAACAAGCACTGTAGAGGATGCGGATGCAGTGCAGCAACCAATGACAGCATCGCAAGCAGGTTTTACGGAATCACCTTCGGTAGATACTCCATCGGAATCACAAGATACTGAAAAAGTCGAAGATGTTCCTTTAGCGCCAGCTGACCCATCTTTAGAACTGCAACCTTCTTTTCCTTTTTCTGTAAATGGCTACCAAGTTACTAAAGAAGAGTTTGAGCAATACGAACAAGACTTAGCTAATCAAGATAAAATTGAGGATAGCGAAAGTTTTTATACCATACCTGGATATGTGGACTTTTTTAGTGATATGCATCGTTCTTGGAAAGAAGGACTGAAGCAGAGTGAAATTGTTGAGCCAGCTTTTGACCTTTTGTCTTCAGGAGGAGATTCTACTGATAAAGAAGTTGCAGACTTTGTAAATAAGAACAAAGAAATAGCAAGAAAAAATTTAGGATCTGCTGAAATGAAAGAGTTTGATAGAATTTATGAAGAAGAAGGTGGTGGGTTTTGGGGCTTCATTAAAGGTGCTTACAAAAATCCGTCAGTACTTCCTAGTATGCTAATCAGTTCTGTAGCAAGCCAAGCAGGTTCTATATATTATTCTAATCAAGTAAAAGCTGCTGCTGCCGCTGGAGCCGCTACTGGTGCTGCTGTTAGTGGTGGAGCTGGAGTTCTTCCAGGCATAATGGGTGGTTCTATGATGGCTATGGAAACAGGACTTACTTTCTCTGAGTTGCTACAAGAAGAAGCGGGTGGACTTGACTCTAAAGAAATTAAAAAAATACTAAAAGACCCAGAGCGATTAGCTGACTTAAAAAACAAAGCAATCGGTAGAGGTCTTACAATAGCTGCTACCGAGCTGGCTACTCTAGGCGTAGCTAAAGGTGTTGGTGGAAAAATTGCTAAAGCTGGTTTTAGAGGCGCTCCAATTGCTGGTGCAACCACTTCCGGAGCTGTAGAAATGATAGGTGGTAGTACAGGTGAAGTTGCTGGAAGATTTGTAGCTGGTCAAGAAATGAACGCTAAAGATATAATATCTGAAGGTGTTGTAGGAAAAGCAGGTGCTCCTTTAAGTTTAGTTGGGCAGTTGCGGAATTTAAAAACAAATATAGACAGAGTAAAAATAAATAAACAAGTAAAAAATAGTGATTATAGTAATATAGTAGATGTTTTTAATCCTGAAACAAAAACTGACGCTATAGAAATTAATTTATCTAAAATTAAAAACTCTGAAAAAATACTTAATGAAGAGCTAAATACAAAGCTTGACAATGGAGAAATCACTTCTGAACAAGCTGACAAAATAAAAACTAACGCTGCGGAAACTCAAGGTATTTTAAACAGGATAAAACCTTTAAATTTAACTGAAAATAATGAGATAAAAGTTGTTGAGCTACAAAAAGAAAAAGCAAAATTAAACTCTGAAATAAAGAGAGTAAATGACAAGGCTTTAACTACTCCTCAAATAGAAAGAGTAAAAACTATAGACAACGAACTTGCTGCTACTGTAGTTAGAAATACTACAGAAAAAGTAATGAAAATTGCTGAAGACGTTAAATCTGTAAACATAGAAATAGCTAAAGATCAGAAGCAAGCGGATCAAATAGTTAAAGATAGGAACTTGATAAAAAAAGCAGCTTCAGAACATGGTTATGTGCTGCAAGATTCTAAAACTGGTAAGCAAACCATAGTTATAAACGAAGAAATAGCTAATAAGGATTTTGCTGTGAATGTAGCCGCTCATGAATTTCTACATGCTACTTTATTTCAAACAGTAAAAGACTCACCTGAAACACAAATAGCTTTAGGTACGTCTTTAAACGAATATATAAACAAAATTGATGCTAATCAAATTAAAAACAGTGAGTTTGCTAATAGATTAAAGCGATATAAAGAATCAGATAAAGCTACTCAGAGCGAAGAGGTTTTGACTTTGTTTTCAGATGCTATCGCTACTGGTGATATAAAATTTAATGAAAACGTATTTACAAAAATTGGTGATGTAATTCGTAGAGCTTTACAAAACGCTGGACTCACGGGTATAAAGTTTAATAGCGGTAAAGATGTTTACAATTTCGTAAAAGATTACAATAAAAGCATAGAAAAAGGGAAATTAACTAAAGCTCAAAAAGCAATTACAGAAAAACAAGCTAAAGGAAAATTAGTTAAAGAGAAAATAGACGCTGAAATTAAAACTGATATTAAGTCTAGTAAATCATTAGAATTGCAAGAGCAATTAGATAACTTGGATGAGTTTGATTTTGACAATGAAGTAGATTTTCAAACAGCTAAAACTAATTTAGAAACAAAAATAAGATTAGCTAAGAAAAAAGAAACAGCAAACCCTGCGGTAAGTACAGAGATCAAAGAAAAAATTAAAGAAGACACTAAGAAAAATGAGAAAAGAATTGGTGATCAGCTAAAATCTATGGTGCCTTTAGGTACAACAAATAAAGAATTTAAAGAAAAAAATGCTGTTAAGGTCATAGATGACATCGATAAAGGTATGCTTAACCCTTTAATTAAAAAGATCGCTGCTGGTTACGGCGTTGTTGCTGACAATGTTTACGGTAAAAGTTGGGATGACTTCTTTACAGAAGTTGCAGGTGTTCAACTAAAAAAGAATATAATGGCTTTTAATCCTGAATCAAATGATGATTTAGGTGGCTATATAATAGGTAGTCAGTACGGTGTAAGAAACAGAGTGAAAGAAGCTTTGGCTAAATTTAAGAAAGAAGGTGAAGGTGGATTTAAAGAAGATGTTAGCGTAGCTAAAAATATTGCAGCAAAAGAAGATACAACTATTCAAGAAAAAGAAAAAAGAAAATACACTCCAATTACTAAAAGTAATGTTATACCTAACTTTACTGTAACAGCTATAACAGATAAGCTAACTAATGTGCTGTCGAACTTAACAACTAAGATGACAGATAAAAGAGGAGCTAATGCTGCTACAACACCTTTAATTGCTGAGATTAGGAAAAACATAGGAAAAGTTGTAGGAGACCCTGAGGCTGCCCCTAAACTTGTTATACAGAGACTAGGTAAGTTAAAGGATGGTACTTATGAAAAGAATCTTATAAAAAATAAGAAAGCTATCGTAGAGAACATGACTACTACTTTTTTAATGGGTAAAGACAACGGTAAAAAAGTAAGTGGCGGTATTCCTCAAGCAATTGAAAAATCTGTAGGTGGTAAGTTTACTGGCAAGAAAGTAACTGTAAACGTTGGAGGTAAAGAAGTAGTGCAAGAAGAATTTGCACCAAACTTTGTACCATATCCAGAATGGGTCGGTCAGAAGATTGATCGTGAAAAAACGTTAGTTAGAGGAGCTACTGCTGGTAATGAGATAGTTAGAAGAGTGCCTGCTGACAAAGTTTCTGATGCTGATTTTGTAGGTTTATTTATTGACGAAAAAGGAAAACTTATAAGAGGTAAAAGAGAAGCTCTAGGTAAAGCTATAGCTGAAGAAGTAGCTTTTGAAATTTTTACAAAAGAAATTCAAAATGAAAATTCTGCTATAAGTAAAGCTTTTGAAGGAAATCAAGAAGCTCAAGGCGAAGTACTAAATGACAATTTTGTAAATCAAATACTTAGAGACGCTGACAGAGGTACCGTTAAGTTTAGTGTGTCTAATGAGCAAATAATAGAGTCTGCTAATAAAATAACCTCTGCCGAAACTAACACTCAAAGATCAATAGCAATTGCTAATTTGAGAGAAATAATGCCTGAAGACGATTTTAACAGGCTTACAAACCTTGTTATAGATCCATACACTGAATTTTTAAATAAAATAAAAGAAGAGGGGTGGAAAGCAACTGAACAACAAGCAATCGACAACATAGTAAAAATAGCAAAAAAAATACCTGGACTGGTTGTGCTACAAACAGAATTGCAAGTAGACTCTTCAAAGCCGGATCTAATATTCAAATACAAGGGACTTGAGATTGCATGGGAAATAAAATCAGGAAAAACGGCTAGGCTAGGAAAGTTTATACTTAAAGGGCAAGGAAAAAATAATGAATTAAACAAAAATATATCTGAAGAGTACAAGGAAAAGATTTTAAAAAATGATCTACAAAACAAAAATGTACAAAATGTATATAATGAATTAGAAAAACTGTTAAATGATAAAAAAGTAACCTTAACCCAAACTGGTAACTACAGGGTAGATCACGACGTTTTTTACGCCAACGTAGCTAATCTTTTAAAAGGCACTGACACTAGAAATTTAATATTAGACACAGGTATTGTTAAGGAATACTATGCAGACAAGGAAACTCCTGTTAATTATATATCTTTTAGCGATCTAGGTGACTTCATGTTAAATGAAAACCCTTTAAATTTAGATATAGCAAAGTTTGACGGAAAGGTGTTTATTAGGCAGAAATTTGATGAAAGATGGTACAATAAAGATAATCCTGATAAAAAGACGTATGTTATTTTAATGCGTTCAGCTACTCCTACTTTAACTAATGATAGTGCAAAAAAACTTGAGAGTAAATCTAGTATTTTTGTTGATAAATCTTTTGAGAAAGCTCTTAAATCAACATCTCTTAAATCTTCTAAATCTGATGCAGTTGATTTAAACGAAATTGGACTTGAACCTGACAGCAATCATGAATCACTACTACGTATACAGTTTTCTAAAAGTAAAAGAAAAGAATATGAAAATGTGCTACGTAATAAAAGGCCTGATTTAAAAGACATACCTAGTCAAGTTGATGAGCTTTTTAAATGGGCTGATGGATTAAAAGTTCCAGATAATAAAAAGTCTAAATACAAAAAATTAGCTTTATATTATACTGTTAATGGTTATACTATATTTCCAGAAGACGGTTACAAAATAGAAGAAGCAATTAGATTATCTGAGGTGAATAAAATAGATCCTTATGCTTATAAAAACCCAGATGAATTAATAAATAAATTCGCTAAGGAAGAAAAAGCAAGGAGAATAAACCCAGATACCGTAAAAGAGTTTAGTAATAAAAGATCTTTACCTAAAGGCGTAACCATATATGATGTAGTTGACTCTAAGGCCGGGCAAATGGCGATGAGAAAAGTAGCTGATAGTAATTGGGGTAAAGATTTCAATGGTTGGTGCTTGATCGCTAGAAAACCAAATGATAAGTCAGAATTAGATACCGCTCGTACGCAGTGGAAAAATTACAATGAAGATGGCAATGGATATGTAGTAGCTTTTCAAAACGGGAAGTTAATATCCTTCAGAGACGGTAGCACTGATATGAAGTGGTGGGATAGATTTGATAAACCAACAGCAAATTTACAAATAAATTTAGGTAAGAAAGATGGACTAACCACAAGAGGTGAAATAAATTCACAAGGTGGAGTTGATATAGTTGGCTACGGCGAAGGTGACTTTATGGGTAGAAAAGCTACTTATAAGATATATGATTTGAATAAAGAGCTTATTGAAGCAAAAGTTTATAAAGACGGAAAGCTTGCTTTAACAGTTCAAGACACACCTACTAAAATGAACAATGGTGGAAAAGCTGTTAACCGTAAAAAATCTAAATACGTTGATGGAGTACTAGCATCGTCATTTACTACCACTAAAGATTTAACAACAGGTAAAATCGTTACAACATTTGACGTTAAAATTGAAAGATTAGACGAAAATAATTATATACAAACAATTGAGTGGATTGGTAAAAATGGTAAATCACCTGCATTACCAAAAGTAAATGAAAAAACAATAGAAATAATACAAAAAAGAGAAGTAGGTTTTCCTCAATCAACAGAGTATTATGCAGAGAGAGTAACAGCTGGAGTTAAGGATGTTGTTGTTGATAAAATGAATGAATTAAAAACCGTCAAAGAATCTTTTAACCAAAAAAACAAAGTTTACAAACCTAGCGTTAAATTTAGCAAGTCAATGAACAGCACGTTCAATAAAATGCTAGAAAGAAGCACGGGTATTGCTGCAGACGAAACTATTAGCGGAACAATAGCAAACAGGAGAGGTAAGAATAAAGGTAAGTTTAAATTATTTATACCTTCATCTCTTGATGACTTTAAAGGATTAACTTCTTATACTTTCGCTGGTAAAGGCAAACAAGGGGAAGCTGATCAAAAGTTTTTTAAAGATGCTTTAATAGATCCGTATTTTAAAGGTATAAGAGCTATTGAAGAAACTAGGCAATCGTTTAAGGACGACTTTAAGGCACTTAATAAACAAATGAGACCTGTTATAAAGAAACTTGGTAAACTTGTACCAGAAACTGAATTTACGCATGATCAAGCTATAAGGGTTGCTTTATGGGAAGCTTCTGGATATGACATACCAGGTTTGTCTGAAATAGATCAAAAAAAGCTAGTTGAATATGTAAATAACGATGCTGAGTTAAGTGAGTATGCTAGGAAATTGCAACAAATAGCAAAAAGA